>Ga0180434_10001364_pt1 | contig 35019 bp, 28 predicted proteins | sample SS_ome_7_FD_132453 | JGI IMG/M metagenome (GOLD analysis project Ga0180434, IMG submission 132453) | Hypersaline lake sediment archaeal communities from the Salton Sea, California, USA - SS_1_D_2 metaG | ecosystem: Environmental > Aquatic > Non-marine Saline and Alkaline > Hypersaline >... | reverse complement strand
TACGTCCACGTCGCCATCGGCCGGATTCGGGCCGCTGACGGCGCCCTCGGTAGTGAAGCTCCAGACGTCTCCTTTATACGTATCGGCGCCGTCGAATTCATCGACCCGCCAGTAATAAGTCTTAGCCAGTTGAAGGGGTTCGGGAGTGTAGCTCGCAACTCCCATGGGCGATCCACCGGCAGCTTCATTTACAGTGTCAAAATCCTCGCCGATGTAAATGGTATGCAGTTTCGCGCCGAAGCCCGCCGTCCAGGTTAGTGTTGCATTTTCAGGCACTAATTCGGCGCCATCGGCCGGGACGGGGCCGTAGGCACTCTTGGATGGAATCGAAAAGCTCCAGACGTCGCCCTTATAGACGGTTTCATCCGGCGGCGCATTCACCTCGTCGACTCGCCAATAATAAGTTGTTCCGGGAACAAGACCGTCCGGATAAGCGTATCCGGGAAAACCGGCAACATAAAACGTCAACTCCTGATTGATCCGGAACAGTTCCGAATCTCGCGTGGCTTCGTTGACGTCGTCGAAATTCTCACCCAAATACAAATCGTGCGATACCGCAAATTCTCCGGCCTTCCAGCCAAGGGTTACCCACGTATCCTCGACTACGTCGCCGTTGGAAGGACTGGGGCCACTACTGAATCCCGGTCTTACTGCTTCATCGGAGAGAACCAGATACCCATATCCGAGACTCTGGTCATGAGCTTCACGGCTGGTCCAGGTCATCTGGATTTCCCGGTCACCGTTGTCAGTATCGTCAAGAACGGGGTGAAAACCAATAATACTACCTACGGACCAATCCAATGCAGTTATTCGTCCGTATTCGATAGCGGCTTCGCAGATGTATCCATCGGCAGTTTCGGTGGAAGCTACCTGCAGGTAATCAATCGCGCTCTGACCAGCACTATCCATATTGCACCAGTTCCATGTCTGGTTCATGAAATCAAAACCGTACTGGTAATGTTCATCATGTCCTGCAACGGCGTTTGTCGTAGCGAAGAATATTTCTATAGCGTCCGCATTCCAGATATCGCCGCCGGTTTTATTCTGGGATAACTTATCGTCTTTCACAATCACTGCCATGTAGATGTTCTCATCATCCCATAACATATAGAATTCAGCGCTAAGGTCATCGGGGCCGTCCCAACTGGCCTGTCCGGAATTCAATTGCTCTTCCACATCAAGGACCGCCGGGGTCATAGCATCAAGATTCCAGTCGCCCAGATCCCCGTCAATTGTTGAAGGAGAACCCCTGAAACAGTCTATCACCAGATCTTCTCCGGTGAGTGGGTGTTGTGCAGGTGGGTCTGCAATCGCCAAACTCAAGCTGAGCAAAGTGAAAATTCCCACGAAAAGGCATTTCTTAGCTAACATTTTCATTCCTCCTAATAATAGTTTTGATGTAGCAACGAACCATCGACAGACACAGAATCGACGTTCTTGCTTTTTATAAAACGGTACGAACCGGGATTTCCAATATACACTACACTCCTGCGAACTCCGGGTCTTATAATAATGCAATTTCATCTCATTGTCAACAATATTCTTACCGAATCAGCGAGATTTCTCGCAAAAAAAGCCCACGAAGTCTCACAAATACGTCGAAAAGCCGCATTTTCTCACTTTTTTGGCACGCCGCAACCGCCGGATTCGGCCGAGGATTTCCCGAAAGAGTATCCGCGGAACAGCGACTTTTGCCATTCGAAATATCACGCAAAGCGAATGTCTAACCACCCCCGCTCCTATTTTGTCGAGCTTATCCCTGAGCTTTGGCGGGTAACATAGCGCTGCCGGCGACTTGAGAGCGTCAAATCCGACCTTGTTGCACTTTACACGTTAATGAGCCTTTTTTCCTGCCGATTTAGCTGATAAAATAAACAGGAGAATTATTCTATTTTTCGCGCTCATTTCGCGCCCGAAATCAGACAATATAATGAAAGCTGATTCAGCAAAAAACCAATAGTGAGGTTAACCTTTGAATCGTGCCTGAGAGATCGGAAATCAATCTGATAGAAGCGGCAACCGGCGGCGATATCGAGAGCTTCGGCGAGCTTTGCCGGCGGTATTACGCCGTGATGGTCGCAATCGCGTACTCTATCCTCTCGGACCATCAGCTCGCTGAGGATGCCGCCCAGGAAAGTTTTGCGCGGGCGCTCGTCAATCTGAAGAATCTGAAGAACAGGACAAGATTTGCTCCGTGGCTGGCAGCTATCTGCAGAAACGTCGCCAAAGATATGGTCGCGACCAAGGTCAGGCACGTCAGCACCGAAGATCTCTCACAAGTGGCTCAAAAGAACAACGACGATGAAAACAACCGAGCGATTCGCCGGGCTATCGAGCAGTTGCCCGCTCCGGCAAAAGAACTGATAGTGCTGCGATATTACAACAGCTTGTCTTACGAGCAAATTGGCTCGGTATTGGGAATATCGCATGCGGCGATAAACGGCAGAATCTTAAGGGCAAAAAGAAAAATGGCTGACTATTTAAGAAAAAATGGTTTTCCGGAGAACCAGTTATGAATTCAGACAATAGCAATAAAAATTTTGACGAACTGATTTCCGGCGCCATCGGCCGGGATAAACCGCAGTTCGATTTTGACAAATGGAAAGAGGAACACAAAGAACAGATCGAAATCTACCAATCACATGAAGATTCGGCTTTGGCTGCGCTTAAGCCCAATAAATCGAGGATTATGCTATGGCGTAAAGCCGGTTACCTGGCTGCGGCATTTCTTATTGTTTCGTCCTGGGTGGCCTGCTTTGTTCTATCGGGAAAAGTGACGGATCTGAAAAAGCAGATGGAGCAGACCCGGCGGGATATCGCCCTTGCTCGACCTGATGATTCAGCTACCATTAACTTATATTTAAAAGAGCACCAGGATGTCGTCGCTCGACATGCTTCGGCAATTCCGTCCGCGCCGCAACCGGCACAAATGCATGTGAGCAGACATGACATTCTGTATTATGAATCTTTAGACGATGAGCCGGAATACATGAATCCCGGCATTATTGTCAGAGGACCTTCATATCAACACCAAATCAGCGAGCCCGAAGCTCCCGTAATTTCCAACGGCCATACACTGACCCTCTCTGAAGCAAGGCAGGCCGCCGATTTCGATCTGGTGTCGCCATCATGGCTTGACCCCGGCTATGCGCTCGATCAGATCAGAAGGATCGAGGGACGTGACACCCTGCAACTGCTGTACACTGACGGTATCAATTCAGTATCGTTGTTCGAGCAGCCTCTGGATGGGCAGCGCGGACTATCGCGACAGGATTTCAGGGAATATGCCGTATATCGCAACGCCGAACAAGCCGGAGGTACTATTCTTGCATGGAGGGATGATGAGCTTTCTTATGTCTTAATAGGTAATACCGAACTTTCACAATTGATGGATACGGCGCAATCAATCAGCGCCAGAAAATAAGAGGAAATTAAAATGAATAACAAAAGAATAATCTCATTAACAACATGCTTGATTTTAATAATAGCCCTCGGGTTGTGCGTTACATCATTTGCTAATAACGAACCAAGTACCGACACCGAGGCTGAACAACACTTCCAAAAGGCAAACGAGCTGCGCAAACTCGCCGATTACGATATCGCCATAACCGAATACGAAAAGGTAATAAGCGTGTCACCGAGGAGCAAAATCGCCCAGAATGCACAATACTGGATCGGGCAATCATATTTTGAAGCGGGACAGTTCGATGCTGCGCTGTCGGCATTCGAGAAACTTCTCGATGAGTATCCAACGAGCAAGATTGTCTCTTCAACAAAGCTGATGATAGAGCGCGCTGAAAAAGCAAAGGATGCTAATCTATTTCTAAAGGCTATAAAGAAAGGTGATATTGAACGGATCAAGAAACTCATTTCACAAGGCGCCGATGTCAATGCGAAAGACAATAGAGGTATGACGCCTCTGCACAAAGCGGCCTATTACGGCCAGAGAGAAGTAGCTAAAGTTCTTATTGCCAAAGGGGCAAACGTCAACGAAACGGATACAGCCGGTCAGACTCCCCTGCACATTGCCGCTAATTTTGGGTCGAAGTGGGTGCCCGAACTGCTTCTCGCCAACGGAGCCAGTATCAGCGCCAGGGACATAGCCGGCAATACGCCCTTACACGCCGCGACTGATCACCGGAATGTCGATAAAGACTTACTGGAGTTGCTGATCGCCAAAGGTGCTGACGTACAAGCAAGAAACAAGGCAGGCCAGACGCCCCTTCACCGTGTGTCCAGGATAAGAAGGCGAGGCGGAAGAATTGAACGTACGGCCAAGGTCCTTCTGGCCCACGGGGCAGAGTTCGATGCCAAAGATAAGAGCGGGAATACGCCCTTTGATTTCGCCGTCAAAAACGGCCACAGGAAACTGATCGACCTCCTTCAAGCCAAAGGCGCTATCATCTCCAAAGATTACAAGCCCGATGAAGAAACATCGCTCTATGCGGTCTGGCGGTACGACGCATATCACCTGGAACTACTCTTAGACTATGGAGCCCGTGTCAACACGGCAGACCGATTCGGTTGGTCGCTCTTGCATTATACGGCTTATAACGACAAAACGAATATGACAAAGATGCTTCTTGAAAAGGGTGCAAACCCGAATATTGTGGAAAGGACAGATGGTCGAACGCCACTACACTATGCGGCTGCTCTTCCGGGCCAAAAGACAATAGCGGAAATACTTCTTGCCCACGGGGCCAACATGGACACCAGAGACTGGTATGGCAAAACGCCCCTGTCTCTGGCCAAAGAAAATGGCCACACCGAAATTGTGGAGCTGCTGCGCAAGCACGGAGCCAAAGAATAATTGCGGCAGGAAACTGATTCTCGAATCAGACATTTAGTGAGCATACATGCCAAGAGGGCCGGGCTTATTATTAGCTCGGCCTTTTTTCATTTGCTTTCTGCAAAAACCATAGAAATACAAGTAACTTTATGATTATGTATAAACCAAAACAGGGCACTGGCTCGTGTAATAGGTGAAGAACGTTCTTTGTTTGATCGGGAAAAACCGAATGCTGGAAGACAGGCTGTTGATACGGAAATTCAAGGATGGCAGCAGTGAGGCCCTTTGTCGGATTTACCGCAAGTACGGCGACTATTTGCTGTCACTGGCGGCGGCTCTTTTACAAGATATTAACGCGGCTGAGGACGTAGTGCACGACGTCTTCTGCAAGTTTATCGAATCCAGAGAGAAGTTTAAGCCGGCCGGAAGTCTTAAAAGCTTTCTCGCTACCTGTGTAGTAAATCTGGCGCGCGACAAACTCAGAGCAAGAAAACTACAAAACTGTGAATTGGATGAAGCAGCGACGACGGCACTGGATACGAATGAGCCGCAGCATTATGCCATCTTCGGAGAACAGGCAAGGCGGTTGAATCATGCGGTTGCACAGCTTTCGTATGAGCAGCGGGAAGTAGTATTGCTGCATCTTCGCGGCGGCATGAAATTCAGGGAAATAGCCGGCCTGCAGGGAATCTCGATCAATACTGCAAAGAGCCGGTACAGGTACGGCCTTCGGAAGCTTCGAACACTTTTATCTGAAAAAGAGAAGAAAAATGAAATCAGAAAAAGACCTACAACAAACAATTAAGAAATTAACCGTCGAGTCCGGCGAGCGGATACATGCGAGAATTCTCGATAAGCTGGTGAAAAAGCTGGACGAATCGAAGAGACAAGCAGTTGCCGAACGGACAAATATTTGGAATACGATTTTGAAAGGCAACATAATCAAAATAGCGGCGGCGTTTCTTATCATCTCTTTCCTGGCGGCGTGCTTTGTTATGTCCGGAAAAGTTAAAGACCTGAAAAAGGAGCTGGAACAATCCAGGCGGGATATCGCCCTTGCTCGACCTGATGATTCAGCTACTATCAACTTGTACTTAAAAGAGCACCAGGATCTCGTCGCTCAACATGCTTCTGCAAGCCCGGCCGCACAACAGCCGGCACAGATGCGGGTGAGCCAACACGATATTCTGTATTACGAATCTTTTGACGATGAGCCGGAATATATGAATCCCGGCATAATTGTCAGAGGACCTTCATCTCAGCTTCAAACCGGCTCGCCCGAAGCTCCCGTGATTTCCAATGGTCATACAATGACCCTCTCAGAAGCCAAAGAAACTGCTAATTTTGATGTAGTGGCGCTGTCGTGGCTGCATCCCTACTATAAGCTCGATCAGATCAGAAGGATTGAAGGTCGCGACGCTATGCAGCTGCTTTATACTAATGGTATCAATTCGATATCATTGTTCGAGCAGCCTCTTGATGGCCGGCGCGGGCTGTCCCGGCAGGATTTCAGAGAATATTCCGTCTATCAAAGCAAAGGACAAGCCGGAGGGACGATTCTTGCCTGGAGAGATGAGACTCTTTCTTATGTCTTAATAGGCAATACCGAAATGTCACAATTAATAGATATGGCGCAGTCTATCAGCGCCGCAAGATAAAAGGAAATGAAAATGGATCGCAAAAGACTACTCTCATTAACAATATGCTGGATTTTGGCAATTATCACCTGTCTATGTGTTTTATCGTTTGCGGATAACAAATCGCAGACGAATCCGGAGGCCGAACAACACTTTCAAAAGGCAAATGAGCTGCATATACTCGCCGATTACGATGCCGCGATTGCCGAATACCGGACAGTAATAACCTTGTCGCCGAACAGTAAAATCGCCCAGAATGCTCAATACTGGATCGGACAACTATATTTCGAATCGAAACAGTTCGATGCCGCACTATCTGCGTTTCAAAGACTTCTCGATGAGTATCCTGAAAGTAAGTCAATCCCGGCAACAAAGCAGATGATAGAGCGTGTTCAACAGGCAAAGAAGAACCGTGCGCTTTTTGAAGCGGTCAAGAAGGCCGATATCGAACAGGTCAAGTTGCTTATCACCAAAGGCGCAGACATCGAAGCCAAGTGGGGGGATGTCTACAACAAGAATGAAGAATTCCCTTCAGCAGCGTATAGACTAGGGTATAACACGAGTACCCCACTATGGCATGCTGTCTATTCCGGCAAAATCGAAGTGGTCAAACTCTTTGTCGAAGCAGGCGCAGATGTCAATGCAGGACAATGGCCTCCATTGTGTCAGGCGTTGTATGAAAAGAAAATGGCCATAGCTGAATACCTGATCAATCACGGTGCAAATGTAAACTACCCGGAAGATTGGGGACCCTTGCAAGAAGCAGCATGCTATAGCATCGAGATGGTTAAATTACTAGTCGCAAAAGGGGCGAATGTCAATGGCGGTCGTCAGCCTACGATTCATGCCGGGATTAGAAGCGGCTACAGAGAAATAGTTGAATTTCTAATTCAGCATGGTGCTGATGTAAATGCTAAAGACCAATGGGGACGGGGATATACACCGTTACAGCGTGCCGCTATAAGAGGCAAACCTGAACTTGTAAAGTTGCTCTTAGAAGCGGGCGCCGATATCAGTTTTAAGAATAATAAAGGTCAGACTGCCCTGCATGTGTCCCTGGATATCAGAAACTCCGATTACCCGCAATACCAGCAGTCGAAGGATGCCGTTGAGCTGCTTTTAAGCAAGGGGCCGGATGTGAACTTGAAGGACAAAGATGGCCGGACGCCATTGCATTTGGCTGTCGAGTCGGTTGATGCAGATATTGTCAAACTCCTTCTGGACAAAGGCGCCGATGTTAATACCAAAGATGATGAGTCCGGATTTACCGCCCTTCATCATGCCGCACGGTTCGGCAATAGGAATACAGCAGAATTGCTAATCGCCAGGGGCGCAGACATCAATGCCAAGGACAAGCAGGGTCACACTCCATTGCAGGTCGCAGTCAATCATGACTATAAAGTCGCCGAACTGCTTATAAACAAAGGTGCTGATGGCAGTATTCGAGCCGAGTTGGGCCAAACTCTCCTTCAGTTGGCTCAACTAAGAAAACAAGCCGAGTCAACAGTCCCGGACATGATATTTGACGGAGAGGCGGACAGCTTATTCGGCCTTAAAATTGTCTGTGGCGATGTCGATGGAGATGGATATGACGATATACTTATAGAAGCTCATTACAATAACAATCGAGGCCGAGTCTACTTGTTCTACGGTGGGCCGGACATGGACACTACCGCCGATTTAATTTTCGAAGGACAGAATGAGGGAGATTTGTTCGGCTCCAGTATTTGCTGCGGTGATATCGACAATGATGGTTATGAGGATATTGTCATTGGTGCATGTGCTTACCGTGAGAATCATGGCCGTGCATATCTATATTGGGGCGGTGCCCGTAATTCCATGGATGTCAATCCGGATAAGATCTTTGTCGGAGAGCAAGAGAAAGGTTCGCAATTCGGGGCGGGTCATCCTGCTGTCTATGATATAGACAATGACGGCTATGACGACATTATCCTGGGTGCATTCTGGTCCGGCAATAGAACAGGTACGGCTTATCTCTATTATGGGAACACAAAAGAATTGATGGATACGTCTCATGATCTGATATTCAAGGGACAAAATCCAGGGGATCGATTTGGTTACACCATTCGCTGTGGAGATATTGATAACGACGGCTACGGAGACATAGTCGTTAATTCTTGTTCCAGCCAAAGTGGATATCTCTATTATGGTGATAGCAAGTCGAATATGGATGCGAATGCCGACGTTGCCTTTGAGGTGGAATATAAGGGTATTTATTCCCATGGTAAGGGCATAGTATGTATTGACCAGAACAGGGACGGCTATGATGATGTAGTTATAGGCGACCCGGTGTACAATGATAGGCAAGGCCGGGTATATCTCTTTCACGGCAACTCGAAAAGGAGTATGGATGCTGGCCCGGACATGATAGTTGATGGTGAGGTTGAAGGTAGCCTCTACGGTGTCCGAGCGATATGTGGCGACATCGACAGTGACAATGTAAACGATTTAATTATTGCAGCAAGTGGCTCCGGACAACGGATTGGTAGGGTATATGTCTATTGGGGCAACGAACTGGCCGATCCTGATCTAAAGCCAGGGAGGATTTTCACAGGAGAAAATCCCAGTGATGGGTTTGGCCTTGGATTAGCCTGCGGAGATGTCAACAACGACGGGTTCGATGATATTGTTATAGGAGCTTCCGGATACAAAGCCGGGGCAAATCAAGGTCGTGTTTATCTATACTACGGCGGACCTCGGAATAAATGAGGGCAAAGTTATTCCTGTTCTGTCAAGGTAAGATCCGCAAATACGAGGCCAAAGAATAATTGCAGATCAAGCCGATTTTCAAATCTAACAATTAGCATGGATACATAACAAAAAGACCGGGCTTATTCTTAGCTCGGTCTTTTATTGTAGATTCCTGCTGTTGCAAAATTGATGTGTCAGTTTGATGCTGTTGTTGCATTGATTTTTTTAATCAGTGCCGGCAGTTCGGAAATTCGGGTTATTTTGAAGGCTCCGTTGGGTGGTGTTTTTCCGGCGTTGGTGTAGGCGGCTTTCAGGACCGGCTGCATTCCGATTTTTAACGTCGGTACGATGTCCTTGTCGATGCGGTCGCCGACGTACATTATGTTCTCGACCGCTTCGCCGATTCTCTCGGCGGCAATCTTGAAGATACGGGCATCGGGCTTGCGAAAATCGAATTCGTATGAATACATCCTGACCGAGAAGAAATCCAGCAGGTCCAGTTGCTTGAGATGTTTCTCAAGGGAATGGGCGTTTACAAAGGTGTTGGAGAGAATGCCGAGCTTGAGGCCCAATCCTTTAAGCGCAATCAACGTTTCCTTTATTTTCGGTTCGGTCGTGGCGATTTTGCTCAGAGGCTCGTACCAGAGCCATGCAAAATGCCGCCATTGCTGCCCATCGAGCTTAATCCCTTTCTTTTTTCCAATCCCCCGCAACAACGCCGATGAATTTATGTCCTTTTTAGTGATATTGGAGATGAGGTGTCGGAAGCGCAGGGCGATCAGGTTACGCCAGCAGTAATACTCGAAGCAGCCGACCGGCTGGCCGCAGCTTTTAAGAAAATCGTACGATAATCTCGCACCCTGCCGAAAGAGCCGGGTGGCCTTGATTTTACCGAAGTCAAGAAGCGTTTCACCAAGGTCGAATATTACTGCCTTTATTTCATGTCTCGTATCGCGCATTTAGTCTCAAGGAAGATTAAAATGCAAAAATCAAATTCTAAAATTCAGAAAGCCATCCCCAAAGGATTCCACAACCATTCGACCGAGTTCAGCCGAATTTCCTTGTCGAACCATTCTGATAATTATTTTTTAATATTCGATTTTTCCTGCGGCACATCATCGCCGAAGGCATCCCTCACCCACTGAAACATTTCCTCATCCGATATGCTCGATACTCTGTCGGCGGCATACTCGGCGTCGATTTGATCTTTTATCCTGGTAATTTTCGGGTCGTGTTTGGCGATTTGAATCTCGTACCTGGCCTCGACCCAGTGCTTAATCCCCGCCGCTCCGGTCTTATCGGTAATCGCCACGCCGATCGGGCGATTGAGCAGCTTTTGCGTGTCGAAACAGTTATATATTTCCTCGTTTTTCAACAGGCCGTCGGCGTGAATGCCGGCCCTTGTAACGTTGAAATCTTTTCCAACCAGCGGATAGTTTTTCGGAATCTCGACACCCAGCTCTTTTCGCACGTACTCGGCCAGTTCCGTGATCGCTCCGTAATTCACGCCCGGAGCCATTCCTTTTATCTGGGCGTGCTCGACGACCAGCGCTTCGAGCGGCGGATTGCCCGTTCTCTCGCCGTTGCCGAATATTGAGGTGTTGGCGGCGCAGCAGCCGTAGAGCCACGCCGTGGCGGCGTTGACCTGAACCTTATGGAAATCGTTATGGCCGTGCCATTCGAGCCACTCGGAAGGAACTCCGATTTGTCGAAGCCCGTGAATGAGTTTCGGAACGCTCCGCGGCAGGGAAACTGACGACCACGGCAGGCCGAATCCAAGCGTATCGCAAAGACGAATCTTAACCGGCTTGTCGTACTGCTCGGCCAGTGTCATCAACTCAGCGGCAAAAGGCAAAACAAAACCTTCGTAATCCGCACGCGTAATGTCCTCGAAGTGGCAGCGTGGAAGAACCCCGCTGTCCAAAGCCGCCCTGGCGATTTCGAGATATCCGTTCATCGCCTGAGCCCGCGTCTTTCGGAGCTTCAAAAATATATGATAATCGCTCGCCGATGTCAGGATACCTGTTTCGGCCAGTCCCATCCGCGAGACCAGCTTAAAATCGGCCGCAACTGCCCTGATCCAGCCGGTAACCTCGGGATATTTGTAATCTCGCCCTTTGCACAGCTCGACCGCTTCCCTGTCGCGATCCGAATACAAAAAGAACTCGCATTGCCGAATCAGGCCTGTCCCGCCGTCGATCTGGTGCAGCAGGTCGTAAATTCTCAGGATTTGCTCTGGTTTATAAGGCGGCCTGGCCTGCTGGCCGTCACGGAAAGTGGTATCGGTAATCCAGATATTTTCCGGTATATCGTACTCGACTCTCTCGCCGTCGAATACCACTGCTGGAAACTCGTGATATGGAAACATTTCACGATACAGATTAGGTTTTGCTACATCTACAAGCTTAGGTGTTTTATTCGTCATTATTTTCTCCAATTGTTATTTATGATTTATGATTATCGCTGTCGCTACAGCGTGAACCGCAATCATAAATCGAAAATCTTAAATCAAAAATCAATAGCCGAGGTGGGAGTCGAACCCACACGCCCATTTCGGGCAGGGGATTTTAAGTCCCCAGCGTCTGCCATTCCGCCACTCGGCCGGACGAGATAGACTAACGCATTTGGCACGAATTTGCAAATAAAGATATGCGTTAAAAATTAGCGATGTGAATCCTGGAATGTAAATCCGGACCTGAAACGGCCGATAAAATCCTTTGTTTGCCGCTTTATACGGGCCATAGTAATGGTTCGTTCGAGCTTTTTCAACTGGGGATCGCCGCCGTTTAGTTGCCGTGCTTTTTTTATCCTTTCTGCCGCCTCGGTCAATCTTCCCATTACCAGGTAAACAGAAGCCGAATCGCGTAAAGTCGGGATATGGTCATTTCTGATATCAAGCGTATGGGTGAAAAACTCCACCGACTCCTTGAAATGCCCTTTTACGGCGTTGACAACCCCGAGATAGTAATAAGCATCCGCATTAGCACAATCTATATCGACGGCCCGCAGCAGGCAGTGTATGGCACTACCAGGATCACCGATTGCCAAAAACATCGAGCCCATCGAAACCAATGCGTCCGCATCCTCCAAAGCCAGCTTTACCTCGGAAACCAGATAATCTCTGGCCTCCGTCTTTCGATCTTTCATTAATGCGTGCTGGGCCAGTCTAAAGCACGGCCCCTGGAGCATATTGTCTTTTTCGAGCGCCTGATTGTAAAACTCGACCGACCGCTCGCAATCGCTGCCGTTAAAGGCAATTTCCCCGAGATAAAACAAGGCGGCCGCAAAATCCGGATCCAGCTCAAGAATTCTGTTGAACTTCTCCTTCGCAGCTTCGATATCACCGGCCTCGAGCAGAAACAGGCCAAAATCGAAAATGACATCGATATCACCCGGGTTGATACGAAGCTCCGCCAGGAAATGGTCCCGACTGCGTTCGATATTGCCATCCGACCAGTAAGCCTGAGCGATTCGATAGTTGATTTGCGGGTGGCTCGGCTCGAGCTCCGCCGTTCGCAGCCAGCAGCGAATTGCTCTTTTGAACTGCCCGCGGGCGAAAAGACTGTTGCCTATATTGTAATAGCAAAGCGCACAATCCGGTTTTATCTGCTGGGCAAGATAGAACATCTGCTCGGCCAAATCGTGCAGACCCATCTCGGTGTAAGTAATGATGCGATTACAGTAGCCCGGCTCAAACTCCGGATCGATTTGCTCTATATGCTCGAACGTGTCGATGGCCAGGTCGTATTGACCGGTTCGCGTATAATCGACCGCCAGTGAGTTTAATATCTCCAGATCATCGTGATTCAGCTCGAGAGCCGTTTGGTATTCGCATATCGCATCTTCAAACCGACTTACGGCGTCAAGAGTAAGCCCCATATTAAAATGCCAGGAGCTGTTGGCGGGATTTATTTCGATAGCAGTCCGCAGCTCGTCAAGTGCCTGCGACATATTGCCGTCTTCATAAAGCTCAAAAGCCTTGTGGGCCTTCTGCTCGGCCCTGTCATAAGAGCCAAATTCCATATCTTCAAAAATCATAAATAATCCCTTACTTTGTTATTCGCCCAATAAGTAAAATATTCCCAGCGCACATATCGCCAACAAAACTCCATTGCCTTAGCAGTTTCCCGGCGATTCGAAAGCTTTTTGTTTACGGTAAAATTTTGTTGCAACTTTGGCTTATAAGTTATTATAATAGCAAAAGTTAGCTGCCAGAACTAAAAAGCCGCGTGCCGGTGTTATATCGGTGCTGAGCTGTTTTTCTGGAAAGTTGCAACCGATAGTCTTATAATGTGTAATCGAAAAATACCGGATAAAGGGCAAAAAATAAACGCTATACGCAGTAGCTATTTGGAGAAGCGATGCTATGATTAAAGAGATAAAAGGCCAGATAACGGCCGGCAAAGTCAGTTACGCCATTGTGGTGAGCAGATTCAACGAATTCATAACATCAAAGCTGCTCGCCGGTGCGATAGATTGTCTTGAGCGTCATGGCGCCGCTGACGAACAAATATCCGTTATATGGGTACCGGGCGCCTGCGAAATTACACAGGCTTGTAAGAAACTCGCCGACAGCGGCAAATACGCCGCAGTTATCTGCCTCGGCGCGGTGATACGCGGCCAAACCGCCCATTACGATTACGTCTGTCAGCAGGTAGTCCGGGGTATCGGGCAAATCAACTATGATTCGGCAGCTCCGGCCGTATTCGGCGTGCTGACCTGCGAGACACTCGAACAGGCGGTCGAAAGGGCCGGGACGAAAATGGGCAACGCCGGAGCCGACGCAGCATTGACAGCTATGGAAATGGCAAACGTGATGCAGAAGATAAGTAGTTTATAGTTGTTAGGATCGTAGTTCGCAGACTCCGAATCATACAAATGGATAGAAGAACAAGGGCCAGAGAACTGACGATGCAGGCGTTATATCAACTCGACGTGCAGGGCCCGGACGCGCTCGAGAATTTATGGCCGTTCTTTGTAGAAGCAAATCCGGATGACTTTGTCCGCAAGCTCGCCGCGGAATGGTCAAAAGGGACCTGGGAAAACCTGGAACAGTGTGACGAATTGATAACCAGCTCGACAATAAAGTGGCAATTCACAAGGCTATCGCCAGTCGACAAAAGTATTTTGAGATTGGCGGTATATCAGTTGAAATTCTGCCCCGACATCCCGCCGAAAGTTGTAATAAACGAGGCTATCGAGCTCGCGAAGAAATACAGCACCGATAAGTCACCGTCGTTCGTTAACGGCGTGCTCGATGCCGTCCTGAAAAAAATCTTGCCCCGAGACCGATGACTCGAATAATATGCCGCAAGTCGCGAGCGGCGAATAACGGATTATGAGAACGATAGCAGTATTAAACCAAAAGGGAGGTGTCGGTAAGACCACGACAGTGGCCAACACGGCCGCTTCTCTTGCTTTGTCGGGCTCGAGGGTAGCGGTAATCGATCTCGATCCGCAGGGCCACCTGACAATACACCTCGGCCTTGAGCCGCAAATAATAGAGGCGGGCTCTTATAAAGTCATGACCAAGTCGGCCCGATTCGAAGAGCAAATTATGCTCGTGCGGCCTAATCTATGGCTGCTGCCGGCGAATATCAACCTGGTCGGCGCCGAAAGCGAGCTGGTGAGTGTGGTCGGCAGAGAAACCATCCTGCGAGAGGCCCTTCAGGCAAGTGAAGATAAGTTCGACTATTGTTTCATCGACTGCGCCCCTTCTCTCGGGCTGCTGACCCTCAACGCCCTTGCCGCCGCCGAAGAGGTTTTGATTCCTCTCCAGCCGCATTTTCTGGCCTTACAGGGATTCGGACAACTGCTCCAGACAATCGAGCTTGTAAACAAAAGAATAAATCCGAACCTGACGGTCAAAGGGATTTTGCTGTGCATGTTCGACAGCAGGGCGTCGCTTCCCAACGAAGTCAGGGCCGATATCGAACAATTCCTCAACAACGCGCGCGGAACCAACAGCGCCTGGGCGCAGGCGCAGATTTTGCCCACGTTTATCCGACGAAATATAAAGCTCGCCGAGGCGCCCAGCTACGGCCGGACAATTTTCGAATACGAGCAAAACTGCCACGGCGCAGAAGACTACAGGAAGGTCGCCGAATTCGTACATGCGCAGTTCCAGCCGAAGGCACAAATCGAGACGCCGCAGCCCGCTGCCGTCGGCGAGATTCAGGATGAGCCCGATTCTCCGCAACCTCCGGCGCCGCAGTTGCAACCGCAGGAATACGAAGAAAATCCGGATGTGCCCCCGGCGTCTCCCGAAGAGCTATCGCAGCCCGACACGCAGGCTCCAACGCAAGCGCCCGCAGAGCCCGCCGGAGATAACCAGGGCCAAAGCAGGCCCCCGTTCGAAATCAGACCGATCCCGCAATCCGAACCTCATACTCCGACCGAATTTACGCCGTCAAACAGAGATCCGAACCGGTACGAAACCGGACACGGCGAGTATTGATCCTGCCATTCACGGAGATGATTTTATTTTTGTTTGCTCCCGCCGCTCGTTTTATCCAGCAATCCGCGCCCTTTCATCCAGTCCGCGCAGCGAACCATCCAGCTCGAACAGGCGCCTTTGCCTACACCCGGCCCGAATCCGTGGCCCCCTTTTTCGTAGATGTGCATCTCAGCGGGAACCTTGGCCTTTCGCAGCGCGAGATAGAAAGCGATGCTGTTCTCGGGCGGCACGCCGTTATCATCGTTGGCGTGAACCAGGAACGCCGGCGGCGTTTCAGACGTCACCTGCTTTTCGTTCGAAAATTTCTCAACCAGACCGGCTTCGGGATTGTCACCTAACAGATTCCTTCGAGAGCCTTTATGAGTGTACCATTCGGTAAACGATATGACCGGATACATAAGAATCATAAAATCAGGCCTGCAACTGCTGCGGTCTATTTCATCGGCCGGCTCGCTGTATCGAGTCTGGAAATGCGTTCCGGCGCTCGAAGCCAAATGCCCGCCGGCCGAAAAGCCGATGATGCCGATTCGACCGGGATCAACGCCCCACTGTTTTGCCCTGCTGCGAACCATCCTGATTGCGCGCTGGGCGTCCTGAATCGGTGCCGGATGACCGTAGCCCGCTCCGCTGTTGCTGTGACGGTACCTGAGAATAAAACCGGCCACGCCGATCGAGTTGAGCCATTCGGCTATCTGGCGGCCTTCGTGATCCACCGCCAGATGGCCGTAACCGCCGCCGGGAAAAATCACCACGGCGGCGCCGGTGGCCTTTTCCTTTTCCGACAGGTAGATGGTCAGCGTCGGTTTATCGCCGTCTTCACTGCCTTTGGCGCCGGGAGCGCCATCCGGCCAGAGAAGCTCGACCTCATGGACCTCATGCGAGGTTGTCGCTTGACCGGCCGGTACTGTCGCGGCGAATATCAGCGCAGTTATTATCCAGATAAAAACAATTCTCATGTCACGATTCATCTTTTTCTCTCCTAAAGAAAGCAGTTAATATTACCCGAAGCAAAATCTGTGCCTGGTAAAGTTTTCTGTTTTTTTCATTTTGGTCTTAGTGTAACCTGTGTTTGCAAAATTGGGTATAAAAATTTTCAACCGTTATTAAGGAGACGACCATGTGTTACTTGATTAAAAGCAAAACGAAAAGTATCAGCTCGACGACACTACTATTACTCCTTGTACTGGCGGTAAATCTTCCCGCCGCGAAAGAGCAGAAGCCGAACGCGCCGAAACTTATAACGCCGAAAGGTGTCAGGTTACTGCAAAACAAAAGTTTCGACGACAGCGAGCAGGCGCGAAAGGAAATCCTCGAATTGTACAAGGATCTGCGATTGACGGATGTTCTCGACGGCATGGACCTGATCGGCCTGCAGGACATTGGCTTAATGGACAAAGATATCCGGCCGTTGTGGCGGGACGTTGAAAAATTTTCTCATAGAATAGTCGGATTTGCTATTACCGTTCGCCACGTGCCCACAGATGTTCGAGTCGGACAGAACTCGTTTCCAAACCTCGAAGGATTCAAGAAATTCAAGTCCGAGCAGTATAAAAGAGCCCCCGATGCATGGCTCGGCACGGCAAAGCCGTCGGATGTGGTCGTTATCGACGCCGGCGGAATCGACGAGTGCGGCTTTATCGGCTCCAACAACAGTCTCGGCTGGGCGGAGAAAGGAGTCGTCGGAGTCGTAACAAACGGCGGCGCACGCGACACCGACGAGATCGTCAAAGTCAAAAAAATATCGGTTTACTGTAAAAACGGATACAGCTCCCGCGGAGTCCGACCCGGAAGGCTCATCGCAGAGTCTTACAATTTTCCCATAAGTGTCGCCGGCGTCCTTGTTTTTCCAGGCGACCTTATCGTAGCCGATGGAGATGGGGTGCTCGTCGTACCGAGGAAACATGCTCTGACCGTGGGAAATCTCGCCCGCCAGATCAACACCGGCGATGAAAAAAGCCGGGCCGGCAGGTACAAACGTCTCGGCATGGAACTCGATGAGACCGTGATAGTGGAATAATCCGGTTTCTTGCCAAATTGCCCGCTAACGAGTCTTTAACGGCTTTTTAACGAAGCCAAAGATAATTTAACATAGAACCTTGTGATTTCAACATGTTCGAGTAAAATCCAGGATGGTCGAGACTACTCGAGTTTTCACCTTATTAAGGAGAGCCCCAAATGGCAAGACTATCCATGAGCACGCAAAATAAAGAAAAAGACAATGCACCTAAATCATGTTTCAATTTAAATTGTGACGATACAATGTGCTTACCAAGATGCTTTCGTCTCGTACTTCCGGTCACCATGTTCAGCCTTGTGCTGCCGCTTATTGTCAGAGGTAATGCGGATGTCCTGGAAAAAGCGGGGATTCCGGCATTCCCCGGCGCCGAAGGCGCTGGAGCTTTTACGTCGGGGGGCCGCGGCGGCAGGATTTTCGAGGTGACTAATCTCAACGACGCCGGACCCGGCAGCCTCCGGGAAGCTATCGAAGCAGAAGGAGTTCGTATCGTAATTTTCCGCGTATCCGGTATCATTACGCTGGAAAAGCTTCTTACAATCTCCAATCCGTATATAACCGTTGCCGGCCAGACCGCCCCGGGCGACGGCATTTGTATACGCGGGCAAACAACGGAAATCAACACGCACGATGTTGTACTGCGTTATCTGCGTTTCCGCCGCGGCAACATAAAGGATCGTAACGATGCGCTGGGCGGCTACCCGGTCGGTAATATCATCGTGGATCATTGTTCAGCCAGTTGGGGGCTGGATGAAAATCTCTCTCTACCGATATATGAAGAAGATGCCGGACGGCTCGGAGAAAAAAATGCCGGCCGAGAATATGACCATCCAATGGTGTATATCCAGCGAGGCTCTCGACTTGAACAATCACGCCTTCGGTGCGACCTGGGGCGGCAGAAACTGCTCGTTCCATCACAATCTGTTTGCATGCAATACCGGCAGAAATCCGAGTATCGGCTGGGGGGATCACTTTGATTTTCGCAACAACGTCCTGTTCAACTGGCGGCATCGTACGGTTGACGGAGGTGACGCCAGTTCCATGGTCAACATCGTTGCCAATTATTACAAGCCGGGCCCCGCCGTGAATAAGGGCGCCAGCAGCTATCGAATTTGCCGACCGCAACATCTTGACATGCACAGCGAAGCCCAGCGCGACGGCAAATGGTATGTGGCGGAGAATTTCGTTGCCGGCAATCCGAAAGTCACCGCCGACAATTGGGACGGCGGTGTGCAGTTCGACGACGTGGAGACGCAAGCAGAAATCGACGCCCTCACAACCAAAGTGCGTGGTAAAAGTGCCGCCCCAGCGTCTCCAATTACTCAACAGAGTGCTGAAGAAGCTTATGAACTTGTGCTGGCCCGCGCCGGCGCTACACTGCCTAAGCGTGATCTGGTTGACAAGCGCATCATTAAGATAGTTCGTACGGGTAAGCCGACATACAAAAACGGTATTATAGATATTCCTTCCGATGTCGGAGGCTGGCCGCAGTACAAGTCCGCATCAGCACCTGTCGACAGCGACCACGATGGAATGCCGGACAGGTGGGAGAAAAAATTCGGCCTGAACTGGAAGGATTCTTCTGATTGTGTAAAAGACATTGATAGTGACGGTTATACGAATGTCGAAGAATGGCTCAACGGCACTGATCCCACACAGTTTATCGACTATCGCAAGGCCGAGAACAACAAGAATCTGCTGCACTAATGCCTGTTGCAAACGCACCGGGAAGGAAATGAAACGATGAAAAAGACCGTTATAGCCGCAGTTTTACTGCACAGCTTGAGCGTGTTTGGGGTGATTTTTGCTCAGACCATTCCTGCCACAGGTGTTCAAAAGCGACAAGATGCCATGTTTATTCTTAACGCAGAGGCGTTTAAGCATTACGTTGAATTTTTTAACACGATGGAGCCGGAAAATATTGTCAATTACATTCCGAACGACATGTCCTGGGCGTGGATGAAAGAAAACATTCCGTTTTTCGAATGTCCCGATAAGAGCTTCGAGCAGATTTACTATTTTCGATGGTGGACGTTTCGCAAGCATTTGAAGACGACGCCGGACGGTTTCGTTTTCACAGAGTTTCTGGATAAAGTCGGCCACAGCGGCAAATACAATACGATAAGCTGCGCGCTGGGGCATCATATTTATGAAGGCACATGGCTGCACGACAAGCGATATATTGACGATTACGCCCGGTTTTGGTATGCCGGCCACGAGGGTGGTTTACAGCCGCATTTTCATCGGTACAGCAACTGGGGGACATGGGCGCTTTACCGCAGGTTCCTGGTGAACCTGGACAAGAAGTTTATCGCCGGTCTGCTGGATGGTTTTCTACGGGATTATGAAACATGGGAGAAAGAACACGGTCTTGAGAACGGCCTGTTCTGGCAATACGACGTACGCGATGGGATGGAAGAATCGATCAGCGGTTCACGCAACGTCAAAAACGCCAGGCCTACTTTGAACAGCTACATGTATGCCAACGCTGTGGCGATATCAAAAGTGGCAGAACTCGCAGGCAGGAAAAATATTGCCACCCAATATGCTCAAAAGGCGGAAAGACTCAAATCCCTTATGCACGAACTGCTTTGGGACAAAGAAGCGAAGTTCTTTAAAGTACGGCATCCGAACGGCGAACTGGCGGGTGTCCGCGAGGAGATTGGATTCATACCCTGGTATTTTAATCTGCCTGAGCCCGGGCATGAACAGGCATGGCTACAATTCCCTGACCCTAAAGGATTCAAAGCTCCGATGGGGATTATGACCGCCGAGCGCAGGCATCCCGAATTTAGAAGTCACGGTGTCGGGACGTGCGAGTGGGACGGCGCTGTTTGGCCTTATGCCACCAGCCAGACTCTGGTAGCACTGGCAAACGTTCTGCGTAATTATGAGCAACAGTATGTAAGCAAGGCAGACTACTTCGACGCCCTTGTTACATACGCCCGGTCTCATACATATAAAGGTAAGCCATATATCGGGGAATATCTGGATGAGATAGACGGCAAATGGCTAAGGCCGGATTCGGACCGGAGTCGTTACTACAATCATTCGACCTTCTGTGATCTGATTATTACGGGACTTGCAGGACTCATACTTCGGCAGGATGATACTGTTGTGGTTAATCCTCTATTACCTGATGATGCATGGGACTGGTTCTGTCTCGACAATGTGCTCTATCATGGGCGTTTGCTAACAATTCTGTGGGACCGTAACGGCGATAAATATGGTAAAACCAAAGGTCTTCACATCTTTATTGAGGGCAAAAAAAGTACACAGTCTGATGTACTTACGCGTATAAGATGCGGGCTTTACGAACAGGTATCTCCGTAATAATTGACTGATTGTTCCGGATCAAGAGCCTGTGTAAGGGCTTTTTTGAAGCCCAAAAGACAATCCCGGCAGGAGATTTTCCTTGACGCTAAAACACATAATCTGGTATAAATAAAATATCGGCATTTGTGAGTTCTCAGCCTTGCAGCCGAAATTATAACAGTCTTTTGGAGATTTTTCCTTCAATTAGCAATTCTCATAGAGCTTTTGAAGGAAGGAGGTGGAGTCAAGTCGCAAAACTTTGTCACAAGCAGACAATGACACATATCGCAAAGGTGATAACTGTAGTCTGTCTTTTTATATGCAACCAAAGCATAATCAATCGTTCAACTTTTTCGAAGGAGGTGTTCAATGTATAAGAAATTGTTTTGTTTAGCCTGTCTTTTTGTTGTGCTGAGTGTGGCAGGTAATGCCTCGGCCCAGATCCTGGTGCACTATAAGCTCGATGAGACTTCAGGCGATATCGCCGTCGACTCGAGCGGCAAAGGCAACGACGGCATAATCGGCGCCGAACCGAACTGGGTGGAAGGCTGGATTGACGGGGCGCTGCAATTCAGCACGAGCGACGCCAATTGCATCACACTTCCGGCAAATACAATGGGATTGCGCTCGGATACGGGAACTGTGGCATTCTGGGTGAATATGACGGAGGTGGCCGAGGGCATCAATACGATATGGTGGGGCGGCGATAATATCACCGGCGGCGGTTTCGGCCCGGAAAATGAAATGCACATACAAGTCGAAGTTCCCGTAGCAGATATCTGGATAGGGGGCGAGTTCGGATTCTATCTTCGCGGAGATCCAAATAACGTCCATCTCCATTCCGATCCCAACAAAGGCGATGCTCCGGGAACCGTACCAGTCACTCCAATTTTATTGGATGACGGTTTATGGCACCACATTACCGCTACATGGGGCAACGAAGACGGCAATGCAAAGCTGTATTATGACAGTAAATTATTGCATGAAATCCCCTACGACTGGACAAACATCAGCTATCCGCTCACCAACATATTCATAGGCCAGATGGCTGACGGCGGGCGCGTTTTCAACGGCCTGCTCGACGAAGTGCAAATCTACGGCGGGGCTTTGACGGCCGATGAAATTCAGATTATTATAGCGGGCGGCGAAATCCTTAATCTAAAGGCCGCCCTGCCGGAACCCGCAAACCAGGTGGGAGAAGTACCACGTGACACTGCTCTTAGCTGGATGCCTGGAGACAGGGCCGATGCGCATAATGTTTACTTCGGAGATAATTTCGACGACGTCAACCGGGCCGGCATATCCGATCCGCGAGGGGTACTCGTCGCCGAGAACCAGACCGAAACCACTTTTACCCTGCCTGAGACTCTCGAATTCGACAAGACCTATTACTGGCGGGTCGATGAAGTTAATGCTCCGCCGGAATCCGAGATCAACAGAGGCAACGTCTGGAGCTTTAAGACGGTCAATTTCATTGTCGTGGACGACTTCGAAAGTTACACCGACTATCAACCCGACGATATTTTCAGTACGTGGTCGGACGGATACGGCACCGAGACAAACGGTGCTCTGGTTGGTTATGATGCGCCGGATATCGACGCCGGCGAGCATTTCGTCGAGACTACGATTATCCACGGCGGCGAACAGTCCATGCCGTATTTCTACAATAACGATGCGAAATATTCCGAAGCGTGGAGGAAGCTGGATTCGGTCCGAGACTTCAACGCCGACAACATCGTAAATCTCTCGCTGTGGTTCAGAGGCAATCCGCCTTATGTCGGCGGCTTCGCGGAGAACCCGTCCGGCACCTATACAATAACCTCGACCGGCACGGATATCTGGAGCGGCTACGACGAGTTCCACTTCGCCTTCAAGCAAGTTAATGACGCAGCCAAAATAATAGCAAAAGTCGAGAGTATAGAGAACACAAATGAGTTCGCAAAAGCCGGAGTGATGATTCGCGACACATTGGATGCGGATTCCAAATACATCGGGGTATTCATTACTCCTGAAAATGGTGTCCGTTTCCAGTATCGTAACGCCGTCGGCGGTGTCACGGAAAGGGAATTCGTAGAAGGTATTACCGCGCCCCAGTGGGTCAGACTGGAGCGCACAACAGGCGGCCTCATCCGGGCGTATTATTCTGCGGACGGCAACAACTGGGAGCGGTTCGGTCTGTTACAGGTCTCCATGACAATGCCCGTTTACGCAGGTCTGGCGGTTACCAGTCACGATATTACTCTGACCTGCGAGGCGGTATTCTCCAATGTCAGCTTCCCCGATACCACTGTCGATGAGCAATGGACCGATCAGGACATCGGCATGCTGAGCAATAAAACCGCACCGATGTACGTGGCTTTGTCCAACAGCATCGGCGATCCAGCGGTGGTCTATCACGACGATCCGAACGCGTCACAGATAAACGCCTGGACGGAGTGGGTTATTCCGCTGCAGGCGTTTGCGGACAAGGGCCTGGACATGGCCGACGTTGACAGGATCGCTATCGGTTTCGGCGACAAAGACAATCCGCAGCAGAACAGCGGAGACGGCACAATGTACATCGACGATATTCGCCTGTATCGTCCGGAGCAGGAGTCTGAGCAAGACGTCGATCCTGAACCGACTACATAGCCTGCAGTTGTAATCTTGAACCGAGATTAAGATACGTCTGTGCCCGCCGGCGGCAACCTCAAAGCCGAAGGTTTTGGGGATGGCAAATGCCAGAGAAACCAGCCCCAAGCTTCGCTTGGGGCTGGAACCCTTTGCAGCCGGCAACTGTTAATTTATCAGGCTATCACCTGTCGCGGATTTTCCAATCGGTCTTTAATGTAATTCAAAAACCCGGCGGCATAAAGCTCACTGAGAACTCTGCGGTCGGCGGCGATAGACAGGCTGACTATTTTTCCGGCCTCTATCTCGCCGTCCCTGCAGACAACCTTGTGCAGGACGTTGCCGACGGACAGAATCGTACTGGCCGGCGGCGGAATAATTCCCAGAAACGAATCTATGTCGTAAGCGCCGAGATTGCTCAGCGCGATTGTCTCGCCTTCGATCTCTTCGAGCGTCAGCTTATTATCCCGCGCCTTATCGGTCAGCAGTTTCTCCTCTCGGGCGATCTCAGGCAACGTTTTATCCGCGGCGTCTTTGACGACCGGCACAACGAGACCCTGCGGGGCATTGACCGCAAAGCCGACGTTAATACACTCGGCGATTGTAATCTCGTCGCCTTCAAAACGGCCGACCGCAAGAGGATATTTTTCCGCCGCAAGACCCAGAATATGAATATAAAAGGCGTTCGTGGTTATCCTGACGCCTAACGATTTCCTGAGTTTGGGCCGAATGGCCATCAGCTCGGTCACATCAGCTTTGGCTTCGAGATAAAAGCAGGCCTTGCTCTGCTTGGATTTCAACATCCTTTGGCCGATGAGCTTCTGGATCCTGGTTAATGGGATATGATGCATATTCGTATCTCGTATTGTACAACTCGTATCTCACCCTACGAGATACGAACTAATGGGCGATACAGGACTCGAACCTGTGACCTCACGGGTGTGATCCGTGCGCTCTAGCCAACTGAGCTAATCGCCCTGTCGTTTTCAATTCTTTTTCGCTGATCGAATCAGAGGGCGGAATTATAAACCGCCAATTATAGATCGTCAACCAAAAACTAAGTTGCGACAATGTTGAGACGTCCGAGTTTAACGCCCTTCATGCTTAATATGCTCTCGGCCACCTTATTTATTTCGCCGACCCGGCCCCTAAGTATTATCACCTCCAGGCAATCATGCTCATCGAGGTGGACGTGCAGAGAAGAAATCACCTGCAAAGACGAACTTAGCGTGTGCGTATGCTGCAATTCTATCAGAGATTCGGTCAGCTTCGTCGAGTGATGGTCGTAAACCAGAAACACCGCGGCAACCGCCTTGGCTTTCGGATTGCCAAGCCGCTCTTCACTGAGCTGCCGTCGAACAAGATCGCGTATCGCCTCGGACCGGCTCTTATAACCCTGTCCGGCGATGAGCTTGTCAAACATCGAAAGCAGCTCTTTATCGAGTGAAACTCCGATACGTTCGATTTGAGCCATGTTCATCTCTCAAGCAGCGGCGTAAACCTTTAGATAATCTCGAGCCGGCGGAGAATGGCCTTGCCCCAGCGGACGCTGCGGATCTGCGAGAGGATTAGCAATAAAAATACCAAAAGCCAATAACCGCTGAACCGCAAATAGTAAAGGACTTGTTCGAACATATCTTTGTTCTCAATGGAATACCACTTCACCAGTTCACCGGGAGTATACATCGCTCCGAGAACCATACCGCCAAAGATTCTCTGCCACGGCAATAACAGAATAAGCATAAGCAATGACAGGAAAAACGCCCTGCTGATATGGTTAATTCCGCCGAGTCTGCCAAGCATCGAAACTTTCAGGCTGAAGAGCATCGACAGGCAGAAAAGCGTAGCCGTAAGTATCAGCACGGCATTAACAATGCGAATCAGCCAGCTCAGGTACTCGAATGTTATACCGGAAAATAATTCCGTGGGCGGCCAGGCAATGGCACGCTGTAATCTATTGCCCTGTGCTTTGGATATCGGTTCGGCGGGATTGTTCGGCTCGACAGCTTCGTCCGGGACAACCGGTTCGTTCGACTCCGGGACGACGTTCGGCTCTTCGATTAATTGCCGTACAGGTTCGGGAACATCAGGCACTTTCACATCGGCGGTTTCCACCGGCTCTTGAGCGGGTTCGACGTCCATACTCGCAGCGGCCGGTTCGACGACGACGGTTTGGTCTATCTCGATGCAGCCCGTATCGACAAGTAAAAACGATGCCTGCAAAAGTAAAAGGCATAAAATTACAATAATGAACAGAAAATTTTTCCATCCCTTAAAAACTCCAACAGCCTCAAGACAATCGGTAGTATCCAGCAAATTGTTCGGAGTAGCCTGGTTATCGTTCATCTTAAATCTCCCTTATCAGTATTTAACGTTTAACTGAACTTTTGCAAAAGTTCACGTTTAATATACAAAATCGTCACCGAGCACCAAACGAACTTCAAGCCATACCTCTTTGATGCTGATTCTACGGCCTATCGGTCAATTATAGCTTCTTTACATCATAAATGCAAAGAATTATTTTAACGGATTAACCTCTTAATAGCAGTATCGAGGACAATATCGGTCTCGCCGACGAAATCCATGGCAGGCTTCTCCGACACCACAAGCCGACGCCGGCCTGCACTACAACGATTACAAGGACATACGGATAAAAACATCGCCTGCGTATTTCGACGGGCATAATTTTATTCTCCGATTTCGCGGAAACTGCCCCTGGCGGCTTCTATTGTCCTTTCGATGTCGTCCGTGCTGTGAGCTAATGAGACAAACATCGCCTCGTAAGCACTTGGAGCAAGATAAATCCCCCACCCAAGCATTCCGGCAAAGAATTTTTTGAACTCCTGAATATTGGTCGACTGTACATCGGCGAAAGTTCGTACAGGTTTGTCAGTGAAGAAACAGCTCAGAATCGAGCCGACCCGATTGATTGTCACGGCAATGCCGGCTTCTTTCGCCGCTTCGGCCAGGCCGGCCTCGAGCGTCGCCGCCGAAGATTCGAGTTTCTCGTAGCAGCCTTTTTCGGCTAAAATATCAAGCGTTGCGTTCGCCGCCGCGGTTGCTATCGGATTGCCGGAAAGGGTTCCGGCCTGATAAACCGGCCCGGTCGGGGCCAGTATGTCCATAATATCGGCCCTGCCGCCAACCGCCGCCACGGGCAGGCCTCCTCCGATTATCTTGCCCAGACACGTCAGATCCGATTTGATTCCGAAACGTTCCTGGGCGCCGCCGAGCGCGAGCCGAAAACCCGTAATAACCTCGTCAAAAATTAAAAGTACCTCGTCGGCGGTGCATAATTGCCGAATCGTCTCTAAGTAACCGGCCACCGGCGGCACTACGCCCATATTCGCACCCACCGGCTCGACCAGAACCGCCGCGATGCTGTCTTTGTGCTTTGCAAACGCCGCTTCGACCGCTTCCATATCGTTATACGGAACTACAACGGTCAGCTTCGCTACCGCATCCGGGACGCCGGCGCTCGAGGCGATGGCACTCTCGGCCAGACCGGATCCGGCGGCAACCAGCAAAGAATCGCTGTGCCCGTGATAGCAGCCGGCCATTTTGATGATGATGTCCTTTTTAGTATATCCGCGAGCCAGACGAATCGCCGTCATGACAGCCTCGGTACCGCTGGACAGAAGGCGAACCTTCTTGATCGAGTCGAACGCGGCGATGATTTTCTGCGCCAGCACTGTTTCGGCCAGAGTTGGCGCTCCAAACGAGGTGCCCTTACGGGCCGCGGCCTCGACGGCTCCAATCACGCCCGGATGGGCATGGCCCAGGATCATCGGGCCCCACGAGCCGACATAGTCGATGTACTCATTGCCGTCGATATCGAAGATTTTGCAGCCCTTTGCACCGGCGACAAACACCGGACCAATATCCACGCCGCCAAAGGCCCGCACTGGCGAATTTACACCGCCCGGCAGGACCCGGCAGGCCTCGGCAAAGGCCCGGGCTGATTTTTGGTATTTATTTCGGTTTTGTTTCATTTGGCCCGTAATCATAAGAATATCTCCGAAAAAATTCAAACGATTTGTAGGCATAGCGGCAAAAAGATCCCGCCGGCAGGAAAAGTTTTTATGGAAAGTTCGACTGCTCGGGCCAGGAGATCCGCCGACCTCGAGGCTATTTTTCTTGCAAAGTCTGCAAACTTATCTATACTCATACGATTTGATAACCTGGTTCGGCACGTTCGGGCCGGCCTAAACCGGAGCAATGATATGAATTTGGTCAAGTGGTTTCGTAAAAATAACAAGAAAGTGATGGCCGTCGTTGTCATAGTTATAATGTTCGGCTTTATCGGGGGCAGTGCAATAACGCAGCTCAGTAGAAGAAGAATCAGGTCAATAGCCCGCTTCGCCGAAAAAACCAAGATAACGGATCGCGACTTAATGCTGGCGCGCCATGAGCTGGAAATCCTCAGAATGGTGCGGGCCGAGGCCCTGCTACGATCGCAGGATTTACACGGTATCTTCCTGGGCGAACTTCTGTTCTCGGAACAGAGAACATCGCCGGCATTGATAAATAGTATCAAACAATCAATCAGGAAGAACAATTACAGAATCAGCGAAAAACAAATCAACGACTTATACAGGCGCCGGGTGCCGCCCGGTATATACTGGCTGCTGCTGCTGCACGAGGCTCAGCAAGCCGGGATGAGGGTCTCGAACGAACAGGTGGGAGAGCTGCTCGGAAAAGTAATACCACAGCTTTTCGAAGGCCAGACATATTCACAACTAATCGGTGCGATGATAAGGCAGCAGCGAATTCCGGAGGATCAGCTACTCTCGACTTTAGGCAAATTATTGGCGGTATTGCAATACTCCTATACGATCTGTTCCAGCGAAGGTGTTACAATCCCGCAGATAATGCACGCGGCCAGCGCCGAGGAAGAAAAAGTAAACGTCGAGTTCGTAAAAATTGATTCCGCCGTCTTTGCCGAACAGCAGGCTCAGCCAAACGAAGAAAAAATTCTGGAGCATTTCAACAAATACAGGAAATTTCTGCCCGGTTCCGTAAGCGATGAAAATCCCTACGGCTTCGGGTACAAGCTGCCGGACAGAGTTCAGCTCGAATACATCGCCGTAAAACTCGAAGACGTTCAGACTATAGTAAAGCGGCCAACTCAGGACGAAATTGGAGACCATTACAGCAGAAATAAAGAGCTTTTATACACCGAGCAGGTGCCATCCGACCCGAACGATCCGAACTCGCCGCAAATAAAGAAAACCAGAACCTACGCCGAAGTTGCAAACAGCATTTCACAGAAGCTTTTGAAAGACAAGGTAAACTCTAAGGCCCAGAATATCCTCCAGGAGGCCAGGATAATTACCGAAACCGACCTGGCGAATATTGATATACAGTCTGAGAAAGTGACTTCGGAGCAGTTCAAGGAAAAAGCCGGCAATTACACAACCACCGCCGAGCAATTAAGCGAAAAATACAAGATCAAGGTGTATACCGGCCAGACAGGGCTGCTCAGCCCGATTGATATACAGGCCGATGAGACTATGGCGACCCTGTTTCTGCAGGGTTACGGGCAGAATCCGGTGAGATTGAGCAAGGTCGTTTTTGCCATCGACGAGCTGGCGGCCAGCGAACTTGGACCGCTCGACGTGCCCAAACCGAGGATGTATGAGAATATCGGCCCGTTCAAAGACATGATGAGCAGATACAGAAGCGACGCCGGCGGAATAATGGCGATCTTGCGGGTGATCGACGCCAAAAAAGCTTCCGAGCCGGAAGGCATCGGCCTAACCTTCAGCACAAGCTCGATTACACTCGATCCGAATGAAGAAAAATCCGGCGAAGACATTTATTCGGTAAAGGAAAAAGTCGCCGAAGATGTACAAAAACTCGCCGCAATGGAAATTTTAAAGGGCAAAGCCGAAGAGTTCACGGACCTGGCCAAAAAAGACGGCTGGGCAAGTGCAATAAATAAATTTAACGAGCTTTACGGACAATTGCAGAAACAAGATGAAAACGATCCCAACACATTCCAACTGCAAAATTTCCCGAATATGCAGAGAATATCAAAGGCTGATCTGGAGACATTCGCCGTGCAGAGCCAGGGCGATCCGGCGAGCCGGTTTTACCTGAATGACAGTAAGATAAATCAACAGTTCGTCGACCAGATTTATTCGCTTGTCCCGCAGGACAGGCTCACTGCCGAGTCGCTGCCGATACTCATGGAATTCAAGCCGGATATGAGTTATTACGTTATTAAGAACATCTCGGTAAAACGCCTCTGGAAAGAGGACTTCGAAAAAATGAAGGCTGCTCGATTATACCGAGAGGACTACATCCAATCGCAGAGCTTGGCGATTATCCACTTCAATCCCGAAAACATCCTGAAGCGCATGAACTTCAGGTTTACCAGGACCGAAGAAGAACCCGCCGATGCCAATACGCCGGCCGAATCGGAGGCAGCATCATAATGGCGCAACGTTCGAAAGAAGGCCATATTGCATTTCTGCTCACGATAGGACTTATGGGCTGGTTCGTGCCGGGAGCGGGGCACCTAATGCTCAATGAAAAAAAACATGCGATTATCATTTTCGTAACCATCGCCCTTACTTTCGCAATGGGTTTATATATCGGCTCGATAGGGGTTATCAATCCTATCGGGGCAAAACCCTGGTACGTCGCTCAGATTATGAACTCGCCGGCGGTAGCGACAATCGGCCAAATGACCAGGACGGGCAATTATCCCGTTTACGGCAGGTCGAGCGAAATCGGGCAGATTTACACGAGCATCGCCGGGCTGCTAAATCTTTTGTGCATCGTAAATGCCGTTTACTGGGCCCATCTGCGCCAAACCGGGGCCGAGGGAGGATAAAATGTCGATAGCAGCTTATATACTGGCAACCTTTACCACGCCGGAACATATCGGTGTCACCCCGCTGTCCATGCTGTGGCTGCTGCCGCTGGTGGCGGCGATTTCCGTCGTCTATAAAACCACGAAGCTGCCAAAAATAAGATTCGTCCATTTTGTCAAGGAATCGGTCGTCCTGTTCGGCTCCATCGTCATTTTCATGGCCATTACCGCCGTCGTCCTGGTAGCCTTCGCATGGCTGATCACGGAATAACTCCCCCGGCCGGATTTCCTAAATCATTCCACCATTTCAGCCAATTTTTCCGGTTTTAAGATTTCCGACCAAGAGCCTGGCGAATTGGCTTTGTTTTTTTCCGCCCTCAAAGCATCAAATTCTTCATATTGCCTTTTTATATAAAGACTTACATTTATTTAGACCCTTTAAAAATTGGGTTTGTTTTTTCAAATTGGATTTTCAACACCCAGAAAATCCGGGGACTAAATAATATTGGGTTTGTTTTTCGCCGTCCAAAACCGCCAAAACCAGCAAAATACCCATAAGTCTCTGCTATTACTCAATTAACGTCATTTCACCCATTTTAACATTGGGTTTGTTTTTTCAAATGTACTTATAGCCACAGAGGCACAGAGCTCACCGAGAAATAATCAATAGTCAATAATAAATCATCAATCCATAGGTCTCCTGTTATCCTGTTATCCACATCCTGATACCCTGATTATCTGGTCCCCACCTTCTGTATTCTGAATTCTGTATTCTGTGTTCTGTCTACTTTATCATTAATCAATAGTCATTAGTCAATATTTAATTAGTTAGGTATTGTACTAAAATATGTTCCAAAAATCTACGATATTCCAAAAAAATCTACGTGAGACAAAACTCGTAGTGCGTGCTCCTATGGAGTCCTTACGGACTGCGTGCTGTGTACTGAGTGCTATGAATAGTAAATCGTCAATCGTAAATGGTTAAGGATTCTGTATCCTGTATTCTTATTTTTATTGCTCTTCGGGCTGTCCTGCGGCTTCCGTTTGCGGCAGTTTGGCTCGCCACTTTTCAGCTTCTTCAGGTTTGTTCCAGGCTTCGTAGAGGGTGATTAGATTCTTTATGCATTCGATTGTGTGCGGGTGAGTGTCACCGAGTTTGAGACGGCGGCCTTTGACGGCTTCAATCAGTAGTTTCTCTGCTTCTTCGTATCGTTCTTGCTCTTTGTAAAGTACTGACAATTCATGAATGGACTGTAGCGTGTGCGGATGGTCGGGGCCGAGTTTGGCTCTTCTTCCTTCGAGCGCTTCAATGATGAGTTTCTCGGCTTCCTGACAGTGCTTTTGCGCGCGGCGGAGCAGACCAAGATCGTTTATGGTTTCCAGCGTCTCTGGATGGTCGTCACCGAGCTTAAGCTTCCTGCCCGCCAATGCCTGATTAAACAGAACTTCTGCCTCTTCATAACGCTTCTGTTTGGTGCGCAGCACACCCAAGCTGTTTACGTGGCGCAGCTTGAACGGATGGTCTTTACCCGGCATCTCGTTGTCGCCGAGCTTTATACCTTCGTTGAATAGTTCTTCCGCCTCGTCGTAGCGATTCAATATCACGTAGAGCACAGCCAGCTCGTTCATACAGCGTATCATCATCTTGTTACGTTCGTCTACTTCGTCTCCGAATTTGCGACGCTGCCCATTCAGCGCCTTAACAAACAATTCCTCTGCTTCACCGTACCGACCTTGTTCTCTGTAAACCTTCGCCAGGTCCCATGAGTACAGAAGCATACTGCCGTGTTTCGTATTATTCGGATCCCAATAGGCCGGCTTTAACATCACGAGAAAGAGTTGCTCTGACTCTTTGTATCGGCCTTGCCTGGCATACACGCAGGCTCGGTTCAACTTATGTCCTCCTAACCTGTCCCACAACTTCTCAGCTTCTCTGTACCGACCCGCAAAGTTATACGACACGGCAAGCCAGTTCATAACATTCCTTGTAACTTTGTTTTCCTCACCGAGTTGCTTCAGATAGATACTGTATGCGCGCTCACGGTTCAGTACTGACGCTCTGTAGTCACCAAGGGCCCAATATATACTCCCGAGTGTAGCGCGGATTGATGCCTCTATGAGGGGCTGTTCCTGAAACTTCCCTTTATCAAGCTTTGTCACAGCAGCGTTCAGAACATCTATTACCGTTGCCTCACGCCCCTTGATCATGCGCGCCAAGCCGAGAACGTCAACTCTAAGGAAGTCTTGGATCGCTTTAGCTTCGGTGGCAGCTTTCACAGCCTCGGCGCGGGCACGAGCCTGGCCGATAGCGAAGATTGTGGAGACAATTATTCCCAAAACGAGCACGACTATCACTGCGGTAATTCCACTTACCAACGCTCTGTTTTTTCTTACAAATTTCTTAAATTTATACACAGTGCTCGGTGGCCCAGCTATTAGTGGAACACTCATCAAATAATTCTCGATATCATCCGCCAATTCAGTTGCTGAACGATAACGTTCAGTACGCTCCTTACTCATCGCCTTGAGGGGAATCCATTCGAGTTCTCGGTGCAGGCATTTAGCTAATGTTGCTACTTCGGTCCGGCGGCTTTCGGCGACCTTAATGGCCTCTTCGCCCAGTTTCGATAGCCGAGTACTCGGTGTTTTGGGATCGGTTCCGCGAATGATCTGACGGATATGTTCGATGCCGCCGGTTCGGAGCGTATCAGAATCAAACGGTAAAACACCTGTCAGCAGAACATACAGTAGCACACCCAATGAGTAGATATCAGACCGGGTGTCAATATCTTCGCCGGCCATATCAGCCTGCTCGGGACTCATGTATTCGGGCGTTCCAAGTAACTGACTTTCCTCGGTCAAGAGTGTCCGCTCGGTTAGTGGCGCCGCTATCGCTTTTGCGACACCAAAGTCGATAATCTTCGGCACCGCTTTATCATCCTGGGTAGAGACCAGGATATTCGAAGGCTTAATATCACGATGAATTATTCCCTTTTGATGAGCATGATGGACAGCATTGCAGACCTGCTGGAATAAAACCAGTCGATCCTTAATGGTCAGCTTGTGGTGGTCGCAGTATTCGGTGATCGGTAAACCTTGGACATATTCCATTACAAAATAAGGTCGGCCGGTTTCTGTCGTTCCGGCATCATATACATTGGCTATATTCAGATGGTCAAGCAAGGCTAAAGCCTGTCGCTCGGCCTCAAAACGTGCCAAAACCCGAGCCGAATCCATGCCTGGCTTGATGACTTTTAGTGCCACCCTTCGTCGGATAGAGCCCTGCTGTTCAGCTAAATAGACAATCCCCATGCCTCCTTCACCGAGCATACGAAGAAGCCTATATCGGCCGATCCGTGTTCCCGGCTGCTCTATGAGGTTCCTCGTAGATTTTGCTGAAGTGGCTGATTTATCATCTTGTCTGTCGGCACTCGAATTTCCAAGGCCGATAGCCGTAAGAAGTTTTTTCAACTGTTCCGGCTCTGCTCCAAATGTTGATTTATCATTCATAACCATATGTCCACGAATTATTTGAAATTCTGCGCATTTTTTGAGAAAAAATGTATAATTTCAGTAAATTCTTCGTGCATTTCATCATCTGAAGTTGCCGTATTACGAAGATACTGATTCAAAGCTTTCTGCAAACGTCTCTTGACGGTGGTGATCATGTTTGCGGCCTTCTTCTGATCGGAAATGCCGTATTTCTCACAAAGTTCAGCAAAAGAAGGGGCAGAAATATCTCCCAGGATAGGTTGTACGACCTTATCTTGAAAAATACTCCAATGTACCCCCAAACCATCCTCAAAGCACTTGGCCTCAACTTCTGATAAGACCTGATCCAACATCGAAGCTGCCCAGGCATAGTTATAAGAATCCTCAGGATTCAAGCTCGATATTCCTATGGGCAAAGATGGAGGATTGATGATATCGAAAGAAACGAGTCTGCCTTTGGGGCTGCGCTTCTGGGTGGTTTGCCTGCGCTTCTCATTGAACAGATATTGATCCAGAGCATGAAGAAGAAATGTTCGAAAACGACCCTTGGTTTGATCAGCGCGTCGAACAAGATCTTTATTCAATACTACTTCGTGAAAAAAACCCTGAGTGAGGTCTTTAGTGTCTTCGTTGTTGTATCCTTTGTGCCGCAGATAACAATAAACGGGCTTCCAATATCTATCGAGAAGCAAGCCAATCAACACACGATCTTTATCATCCTCCGATTGGATATGCTCGACCAAAGACCAGTGCGTCGTTAAAAATGATTCTCGTAAGCCTCCCATATCTGTTTGATCGTTGTATCCTGTCACATTTGCATCCTCATAATCCGCTTCACTCTTATTTATCATACATTATGAATAGTAACTAACTCAATGTCAAGTACTTACAACTGACATATAATCCACGTGGCAGGTTTTTTTAAGTTTTTTCCAGATTTTGCGCAGAATTTGAGATTTTTGGTGGAAATACCAATAAATACGGCGTGATCAGGTTTACGCCGGACAAACAAAACTTTTATTGAAAGGATAGAGAAATGAAATGGTTAAATTACTCAAACTGACCGATCTTCAAGATTATGATTGTTAAAAACAGCAAACAAAAATGGCCTACTCTGACGATAACACTTGTATCGGCAAATGGTTATCATAAGAGAGGCCACATGATTACAAT
>Ga0180434_10001363_pt1 | contig 35021 bp, 26 predicted proteins | sample SS_ome_7_FD_132453 | JGI IMG/M metagenome (GOLD analysis project Ga0180434, IMG submission 132453) | Hypersaline lake sediment archaeal communities from the Salton Sea, California, USA - SS_1_D_2 metaG | ecosystem: Environmental > Aquatic > Non-marine Saline and Alkaline > Hypersaline >... | reverse complement strand
TGGGTTGCCCGTCATTTCTCTGCAACAGCATGATTTCCATCAGCGGCTCGACGGCTTCAAGGTACTCTGTTTGGCAAACGAAGCCAGCTTGTCGACGGAACAGATGGATCGCATAAGACAATTCGTGGGCACCGGCGGAGGGTTGATCGCAACGCACGAAACATCCTTGTATGACGAAAAGGGGAACCGAAGAGACGACTTCGGCCTCGCCGATATGTTCGGCATTCATTATCAAGGTATGTTGCCAGCAAACGGACGAAAGGCCCGTTTCGACAACGCCCATCCTGTCACGGCAGGACTGAACGCGGAGCAATCCATCGCGCACGATGATGTCCACGTTGTCACAAGATTAGGGCATGGCAAGCCGCTCGCTATGTTGGAGGGTGACGATCTGGAAGATGGTCCCGTGCCGGCGGTAGTCGTGCAGAAGTACGGCTACGGTCGAGTCGCCTATTTGCCCGGCCGATTGGATGCGATCCAATGTGACGAGCCGAACCCGGCAATCGAGCGCTTATTCGCCAAGGCTGTGCGCTGGGTGGCCGACGGCGACATTCCGGTTCAAGTGGAAGCGCCGGCTCCCGTCAATGTATCCCTCTTCGATCAACCGGGCCGTCGCATTCTGCATCTGATCAACCTCAACGGCGACACACGATATCGTAATACCGAGATCGAGCCGGTCGAGAACGTCCACATTCAAATGCAGGTTCCGTCCGGCTATCGTATCGAACGACTCCGGCGCCTCTGGGATCAATCGAATGTCATGTTTGAATCAGACGGCAACACGGTCCAATTTACATTGGGCAGGATTGGCGAATACGAGGTCGTGGTGGCCGACTGGGAAAACACCGTAAGCATGCCAGAGGCAAAAGAGCAGGCGGATATGAAATAGGTCGCGTCGCGCATGAAAGGGTATCGGGCGTACACGAGGAGTTGAATCGTGAGTCAACAGGTGAAATCAAGCCAGCGTGAGATCAAGGTGATTGACGCACATCAGCACGCATTTTGGCATGGCCGGGACGCGGCCGGACTCGTCGCCGATTTGGATGAGCAGGGAATCGACCTCGCGTGGATCCTAACGTGGGAAATCGCACTGGACGACGACGTATCGCTGTTCCATGAAGCACTCAATCCGGTCAACGCCCGGCCCGACGGAAGCCACGCAGGAATTCTATTGTACGATCAAATTCGAGCACGCGATCAATACCCCGACCGTTTCATCCTAGGCTATTGCCCCTCCCCGCTACTGGGCAACGCGCCCAAACTCTTTGAGGCCGCCCACCGCATGTACAACGTTCGCATCTGCGGCGAATGGAAGTATCGCATGTTGATCGACGATCCGCGCTGCGTGGACCTGTTCCGCAAAGCCGGCGAGTTGAAATGTCCGGTGGTCCTCCATTTGGATGTCCCCTGGCTCATCGAGCCGAAAACCGGCAAACCCACCTACCAAAGCATCTGGTATGGCGGAACCGTCGCCAATCTCGAACGAGCACTCAAAGCTTGCCCCGACACCATTTTCATCGGCCACGCGCCGGGCTTCTGGCGTGAAATCAGTGGCGACGCCGAAAGCGACCCCGCCCTGTATCCCCTGGGTCCCGTGACGCCGGGGGGCCGGCTTTACGCGCTGTTCGATGAAAACCCCAACTTGTACGCGGATCTTTCCGCAGGGTCGGCCCTCTTTATGCTGAAACGTGACCCGCAACTCTCAAAGGAGCTGATTTGTCGGTTCGCGGATCGGATTCTGTTTGCCCGCGACTACTACGGCCACGACCTCCAAGACTTCCTTCAGTCCCTCGACCTGCCCCAGGACGTTCAGGACAAGCTCTACCATCTCAACGCCAAGAAACTCGTCGATCCAGAGGAGGCCCTCGCTCCACCCACCCACGAATCAGTTTCGCTCCGAATATCGTGATACGCATCCGTTATCAAATAGAGATAGCATCCCATTCCGCATCTCACCCTTGACAGCAGGCTCCGGGTGGATCACAATCTGGCTTAGTCAGATAGGCCTTTTCTTGTATCTGAGTCATCCAGTTTCTGCCTGAATGGCCCAGGTAACCCATGTGTGAGACGCTGCTCGGATGATAGAAGCCACCGGAACGATGGGGATCTCCGATCAACTCGCGGACAAGTTGCGCGAAGCAATCCTCCAGGGCAAATGGGCGGTGGGTTCGCAGATGCCGAGCACCAGGCAACTAGCCAAGCAATATGGCGTCAGCGTCAACACGGTCCAGAATGTGCTCCGGGCCCTTTCCGTGCAGGGTCTCATCGATCTGCAACCACGTCGCCGAGGTCTCGTTCGATCAAACGCGATACCTACGCCGACCGCCTCAACCGCCGTCGGTACGCAAATCGCGGTGATCCGACCGGCCGCAACCAGCGATGACCTGTTGGAGCGCGATGACTGGGGGACGCGCATCCTCCGGGTCGTGGAAGAAGGCTTCATCAGCAGTGCGTTTCGACTGACGCTACTCGGTTACATGCCCGACAAACGTGACTGGTGCCAACAGCTTCAGACCCAAATTGACGACATCGCTCATGACTTGGCCGGCGTGATCTGCTTCGTCGTTCCGGGGTTGGAATCCGCATTGACCAGCCTCATCGAAAGCGACATTCCGTACATCACCATCAATCGCTTGACGGAAAATAGCACGGACAACTTCGTGATGGCGGATAACATCCATGATGGTCGCCGAGTCGGAGAACTTTTCGCACGCTTGGGTTTTCAGCGCGTCCTGATGCTTGCGAACAATTTGACAGCTTCCGGATCTGCCTTGGAAAAGATCACCGGCGTCTTACAGGCTTATCTTCTGCAGGGAAAGTCAACGTCCGGCATTGAATTACTCAGTTGCCGAAGCTGCGAGGCCAACGCAGGTTGGGCCAGCACGGTGGATTATCTGAAAGAGCATGGCACGCCTCAAGCGATTTTTTGTTCGGGCGATCTTCTCGCGATCGGCGCCATGCGGGCGTGCCAGGAAGCCGGCTTACAGGTTCCGCAGGACGTTGCGGTTGTCGGCAGTACAGGCCTCGAAATGGCTCAGTACACACAACCGCCGCTGTCGGTTCTTGCCCAACCCATGGACGAGATGGGACGTCAAGCCGCTCGGATGCTTCAATACATGATCCAACAGAAAACGAGTCGAATACCAGGTGTGCGAATCCCAGGACGTTTCATCGTGCGTGAATCATTATCGATACCGCAGCAGGTACGAAAAGAGTTGAGTCTATAAGCGATCGCAAGAACGTGATGTTGTTTGAAGGAGACATGACAGGATGAGCAAAACGACTTCTCAGACGGGCAAAATCGTGACAGAACCTTTGGCGATTCTCGGCGGTCCCAAGGCAATCCCGGACGGCAACACGCATGAAGACCTGTTTCATTGGCCCATCGTTACGGCTGAGGATGAGCAGGCGGTCGTCTCCGTTTTGCGGGCCGGCACCATGTCGAGTTTCGACATCACACGACAGTTCGAAACCGAGTGGGCGGACTACCAGGGCGTACCATACGCTTTGGGATACCCCAATGGCACCATGGCCCTGTTGACAGCCATGTATGTTGCCGGCGTACGCCGCGGCGACGAAATCATTTGCCCCAGCGTGACCTACTGGGCAAGCACACTCCAGGTCTTTGCCTTGGGAGGAACTGTGGTGTTTGCCGACGTCGATCCAAACACCTTGTGTATCGACCCCAACGACATCGAACGTCACATTGGCCCGCGCACGAAAGCCATCATGGTCGTGCACTATTGTGGCCATCCCGCTGACATGGATGCCATCCTCGCCATCGCCCGCAAACACAACCTCAAAGTGATTGAAGATGTCTCCCACGCGCACGGCGCGCTCTACAAAGGCAAGATGGTGGGCTCTTTCGGCGACGTGTCCGCCATGTCCATGATGGCGATCAAGAGTTTTGCCATCGGCGAAGCCGGCATGTTAGTCACCGCCAACCAAGAGATGTACGAGCAAGCCATGGCGTTCACCCATTACGAACGAGCGTTGACCGATCTGACGCTCCCCGAGATTAAAGCGATTGCCGGCGCACCGGGATTCGCCACAGGCTTACCGCTGGGGGGCATGAAAGGCCGAATGAACCAGACGTGTGCCGCGATGGGGCGCGTACAATTGAAATACTATCCGCAGCGTATCGTGGAGATCCAGAAAGCGATGAATTACTTCTGGGATTGCCTGGAAGGCGTACCCGGGATTCGCCCCCACCGAACGAAACCGGGCGCCGACTGCACCATGGGCGGCTGGTACAACCCGGTGGGCCTCTATCGCCCTGAAGAGCTGAATAACCTACCCGTCGAAACCTTCGTCAAAGCCGTCGAAGCCGAAGGCGGCCGATCATGCCGAGGCGTCAACTTCCCGCTACACACGCATCCACTGTTCAAAGAAGCCGACATTTACGGCGACGGCAAACCCACGCGGATCGCCTTCAGTGAACGCGATGTCAGACAATCAGATGATTCGTTGCCCGTATCGCTTCACATCGAGGATCATGCGTTTGGTATCCCTTACTTTAAGAAAAACCAAACCGATCTGATCGAGCGTTACGCCGCCGCCTTTAAAAAGGTCGCATGTCAGGCCGAGAAGCTGTCGTCAAAGTGAGAAGCTGTTCATGCGTCGTCCAATGACAACAAAACGGGTACATCGTTTGGGTATGGACATGGGGACGGGCTCTGTACGTAAGGGGGGGTGTCCCTATGTTCTGCCCGATTTTGAGGCTCGGACGAATAACGTATCCATAAGGAATCGAATATGACTAACCCATTGAAAATCGGCATGATCGGTCTTGATACGTCTCACGTGACTGCATTCGCCAAAATACTCAACAATCCGGACGAACCCTATCATATTCCGGGCGCGAAAATCGTGACCGGATTTCCAGGCGCCTCAAACGATTTCGAACTTAGCTACGGACGCGTGGAAGGTTTCACAAAGCAACTTCGTGACGAGTTTGGTGTGGATATCGCAGACAGTCCGGAAGCGGTTGCTGAGCATGCGGATGTGGTATTCATCACCTCGGTCGATGGCCGTAAACACCGCGAGTTCTTTGAACGTACCGTCCGTTTCGGCCGACCCACCTTCATCGACAAACCTTTAGCGGTTTCCGTCGCCGATGCCAAAGCCATTCTGGATAAGGCCCAAGAAGCCAAAGTGCCTGTCATGAGTTCCTCCACCTTCCGGTTCTCGGCAAGTCTACGATCGGCATTGGCATCGGACGCCGGGGCCGTGCTGGGATGTGATGCATTTGGCCCTATGGATTTACAGCCCACGCAACCGGGCTTGTTTTGGTACGGCATTCACACGGTGGAGATGATCGTCACTGCCATGGGCGTCGGATGCCGCCGGGTTCAAGTACTCAGCAATACAGATACGGATTTGGTAACCGCCGAATGGAATGACGGCAGAGTCGCCTCGATCCGTGGCTTGCGAAATGCACATTACGAATTCGCCATCACCTTGCATCGCGAGAAAGGATTCACGCTCGTAAACCTCTCAGCCGAAGAGCGTCCTAAATACGTCGGCCTTCTCGAAGCCATTCTTCGATCCTTGCCGCATGGCCGATCCGAAGTGCCCACCGAAGAAACGCTGGAAGTGATACGTATTATCGAAGCCGCCAACCAGAGTCGCGAAACGGGACACGCGGTTGAACTCATATGAGCAGCTTATTCGAGATCTTTCATAGAACAAGAAGGAATGGTCGTCATGACAAGCAACGATAAACCCAACGAATTGGCCATCAACGGTGGGAATAAAGTGCGTACCACACCCTGGCCCGCACGCCGCCTCTTTGTTGAAGAAGAAAAGCAGGCGGTGATGGCACTGTTTGATCAGGCCATCGAGAAAGGGCATGCCGCCCTCGGTTATAACGGTCCTCAAGAAGAGGCTTATTGTCGGGAGTTTGCTGCGTTTCTGGGTGGCGGCTTCGCCGATGGTGTAAACTCGGGAACGACCGCCCTCTATGTCGCGATCCGTGCCCTTGAGTTGCCTCCTTTCAGCGAGGTGATCGTGCCGCCGATCACGGACGCGGGCGGTGCGATGCCGGTTCCACTGATGGGTTGTATTCCGATTCCAGCCGACAGCATGCCCGGCTTTTACAATGTCAACGCGGAACAAGTCGAAGCACGTCTCACCGAACGTACCAGCGCGATTGTCGTCGCTCACATTGGGGGCGTTCCTGTGGACATGGATCCTCTTCTCGAGCTTGCGACTGCACGCGGTATTCCGGTCGTCGAGGACTGTGCGCAGGCACACGGCACGCTTTACAAAGGGCGTCCGGTGGGCACGCTGGGCACGCTTGCCAGTTTTTCCACCATGTTCGGCAAACACCACGCCACCGGGGGACAGGGGGGAATTGTTTTCACATGCAACGAGGAGATCTACTGGCGTATTCGCCGCTACGCCGACCGTGGCAAGCCGTTCGGCCTCGAGAACGTACAAGGTAACGTGACCGCATCGCTCAATTTCAACATGGATGAGCTTCATGCCGCCATAGGGCGCGTGCAGTTGCGCAAATTGTCCGACATCATTCGCCGCCGCCGCAATCTGGTCAAACAGATTGCCGAAGGATGCCAACAGTCCCTGCAAACGGTACGTCTTGTCCGCGAACCTGATGAGTGCGAATCCGCCTTCTGGTTCTTGGTGTTCCATGTGGACACAGACCGGATATCCGTTTCCAAAGACGAGTTTGTCGCAGCCCTGGTCGCAGAGGGTGTCCCTGTTGCATCGGGTTATTGGGAGGCGGTTCAGTCACTCGCGCCGTGGTGGCAAAACAAAGCGGTGTTCGGCACGACGGGTCTTCCGTGGTCAAGCTCGTTATACCAGGGTGACCCCGATCAGGATTATCCACTACCCAATGCCGAAGCAAACGAAAAGTGTCATTTTCGTGGTGCGCTTCATGAGGATTGGACGCAACAGGAAGTCGCCGACCTGCTAGCCGCACTGAAGAAGGTCGAAAACGCTTTCTTGAAATGACCACGATTCGCCAGAACCGCGGAGAGACCAGTGTTCGTCGTCGGGTAACGATGTGCCGGAACGTTGCACGTTTTTTCAGATGAACGCCACCGCGTATGTCAGCCGGTCACCGTGACGGCTTCGCCCCATGGCTTCGAAGGAGTTCAGCGATCGCGGTGTGACCTTTCTGTGTTGCGATGTCCAACGCGGTCAAGTTGTCAGTGTTCTTGAGAGTAACATCAGCCCCTTTGGATAACAGAAGCGCCACAATTTCCTGGTACCCCGAACTGGCGGCCGCGTGCAAAGCTGTCGAACCGTCCTGTTTTGCAGCGTCGATGTGCGCACCTCGCATGAGAAGATATTCCGCGAGGGCTTTGTTATTGTTACTGGCGGCAATGTAGAGCGGTGTGATGCCTTCGTTGTTCTTGGCATTGATATCCGCACCGTTGGCAGCCAACAGCTTCACCATATCCGTATACCCTTTGCTGGCTGCAACGTGCAAGGGCGTCCAGCCCAATTCCGGATGGGTGACATCGACATCGGCCCCTTTCGCGAGAAGAAGTTCCGTGGCACCGGTATTCCCTTTGCTTGCCGCGATGTGAAGCGCGGTCCACCCATCCTTGTTCCTCGTGTTGATATCATCAGCACCATGCTTTTTAAGCAGTTCCACAAAATCCTGATGGCCACCGAAGCTGGCCCGGCGCAACGGTGCCCAATTCTCACTGTCCACAATGTTGAAATCAGCACCGTTAGTGAGCAGGACTTCTGCCGCATCGGTGCTTCCTTGTATGGCTGCGACATAAAGCGGCGTCTTGCCGTCTTTTTCCTTGCCGTTAACGTCTGCACCATTTATCAGAAGCAACTTCGTCATTTCAGCATGATTGTTACCGGCAGCAATATGCAGCGGTGTCCAGCCATTGTTCTGTTTGGCATTCACATTCGCACCGTTCGCCAGCAGAACCTTGGCGACATCCGTTAAGCCCCTTCGAGCGGTAGCATACAAGGGGGTCCAATGATTCGTATCCGCTGCATCGACATCAGCTCCTTTGGCAAGAAGAAGTTCGACAATGTCCTTGTGCCCATTGGCCGACGCAAAATACAAAGCAGTCATCCCGTTTTTGCCTTTGATGTTGATATCCACGCCTTTGGTAAGAAGAACCTCAACTAGCTCCTTACTTCCATTGGCAGACGCCAAGCATAGCGTTGTCATGCCTTCGCTGTTCTTGGCATCGACATAGGCCCCCTTGTTAAGAAACAGCTCCGCGATTTCGCTGTTGCCACTTAGAGACGTACTGTGTAAGGGGGTCCAGCCAGCCTGGTTCTTGATATGGACATCAGCGCCGTGAGCAAGCAGAAGGGCAGCTATTTCAGGGTGCCCATCACCCGCAGCGGTGTGCAGAGGGGCCCAGCCCCTGATGTTTTTTGCGTTAACCTTAGCCTGTTTGGCGATCAGCAATCGGGCGATCGCTTGATGACCGTTGATGGCTGCGCCGTGCATTGCGGTCCAGCCGCCGGCACTCTCAGCATTGACATCGGCACCGTTGGCTAGAAGTGCTTCAACCGCCTTAAGCTGCTCCTTCCGCACGGCAACGAACAAAGGCGTCCACCCTTCCTTGTTTGAGGCATTGACATCCGTGCCCCAATGAAAATGCAGCTTCATCTGTTCAACGTTGCCCGACTCAGCCGCCTCGTGCAGCGTCATCGTGGGTTGAGGCGGAGACGGTACTTCTTTTTTCTGGCATCCCGTGAACCCAAGCATCCCTATCGTCAGTATCGCCCCAATGAGTCCTTTTCCCAAACCGATCCCTTGCATCGTTCCTGCCTCCTCTGGAGGTTTTCAGTGACGGTCCAGCGTCGAGACCTTGTCGTGACCACCGTCCGCTGAGCCCGGTCCGGACAACCCGCGACGTGACCCAGTCCATCGTCGCTGCATGAACCCGACGCACGTCATAGTCTGTCACGTGACGGCTCAGCTCAAGTCGATGTCATATCTCAATCAATCGCCTGATCGGTCCAGATGGCAAACGGTTCTGCCGCTCGGATGGGCCCACGCGATGGGATGCCATCATGAGGGGTAGAGCGGAACGCATCAGATAGGGGCGATTGCGTTCTTACGTGCAAACCGATTAGCCTCATTTGTCCCACAGCGGGCAGACCTTGTCAATTCCCTTTAAGGTTGTCGCGAGGGTCTCTCATCAACCTCCGCTTACGGGCAAGCGGAGCATCCCGTTCTGCAACGCGTCCATGGCGAATAGTGCCGATTCCGCCTCACCGCTCCTATCGAAACGCAAACGATGGTTGGACAGCCGATCCCAACCCGTGTATGGAAGGGGAGTTGAAAGAATCCTTCATTTTATAAAAGCCAGAAACCGACGGATGCGGTACACTATCCGAAAAATCGTTTCGGTGGAGATTGGCTGATGCCCGGCGTGCCGCCTATGACCACGATGATCCTCCTTGCGATGGCGCTGGGTGTCACAATCGGCTTCATTCTCATTGCAAGAACCCTGCGGCGGCCCAGGGCCAAGAATGCGGTTATGATGTGTCGCCGGTGCCGAACCCCGAATCCCGACCACGCCCGATTCTGTGCGAAATGCGGTCTTCGCTTGAGATAATGGGCGATTCGGCGAGAGTCGGCCATGCTGTTAGGACCTTGTCGTATCCGTGAGGCTGGAGGCTTTCCGGCCCATTCAACGTTGAGAGAGAGGTTACCATGCCCGAATATGATCGACCGATTGTCCGGCCATCCATACCGCCGCGACGGGTTCCTTGGCTGGGAAGCCTTCTTATCGCAGTACTGCTCTTGGTTGGCGCCGTAGGCGCGGTCTTCTGGCTTGTCATCCGGGTCGAGGTCAAAGCCAACGAGATCTTGATCCTGGTGAACAAGACAGGACGCACGGTCCCTACAGAACTGCAGCCCGAGTTTGCCGATCAGGTTGTGCTTTATCCGGAGCTCATCAAGGCTATTGTCGCCCAAACAGGTAAGACCGAGGATCACGTACGCCAACGTTACAAAGGGATTCGCTACGAAGTCCTGGCCGAAGGACGCTATTTTCCCAACCCCTATTTCTATCAGCGGATCATCGCCCCCGCGACCGTGGTCAGCGATAACGAGGTGGGCGTTTTGATTCGCAAATATGGCAAACCGCTGCCCTTCCCCAAGACCGTCGCGACTGAGCCTGACGAAAGAGGGCCGGTCGCCACGATCCTCATGCCCGGTCGGCACAACATCAACCTACTCGCCTACGAGGTGCAAAAGTTCCCCGCCATCCAGATTCCCGAGGGGCACGTTGGCGTTGTCACGCTTCTAAGCGGAACCGATCCCGTCCAAAAGAACACCTACACCGTTGAGCCCGGTGAGAAAGGGGTACAACGAAAGACGTTCCCGCCGGGACTCGAGTATTACAATCCCTATCTCGAGCGGATCGAGATCGTCGACGTCCGAAGTCACAAGTATGACATGCTGAGCAGCGACGCCATCCATTTTCCGTCCAACGACAGTTTTACGATCACGATCGAGGGAACGATCGAATGGGCCATCCGTCCTGACCGCGTGGCCGAGGTTACCGTCGCATACGGTGACGAGGACGATATCCTCAACAAAATCATCCTCCCCAACGCGAGGAGCATCTCGCGGATTCAGGGCTCCAAGCTCAAGGCCAGGGAATTCATCGGCGGCAAGACCCGGACGGCCCTCCAGGACCGCCTCCTGGCTGAGTTAAAAAAGGAGTGCTGGCAGCAGGGAATCGATATCAAGTCAGCCCTGGTTCGCGATATTCAGCCACCGGCGGAGATCACCACCCCCATTAGCGAGCGCGAGCGAGCCGATCAGGAAATCGAGCAATTTACCAACGAGATGGCCGAAGCCAAAGCCCAGGCGCTGCTCGTCGAGCAGCAGGAACGCCAGGAGCAAAACAAAGCCGTCGGCGACGCCCGACGCGACGTCGTCTCCGTCGTCAAGGAGGCTGAACAGCACAAAGTCGTCGCCGTGACCGAGGCCCAGCAAGCACTTTCGGTCGCCAAGCTCAATCTCGAAGCTGCCGAGAAACAAGCCGACGCGCTGCGGTCGCGGGGCCGAGCCGAAGCCAACGTCGTCCTGTTCGATCTCAAAGCCAAGGCCGATCCACTCGCCATGGCCGTTAAGGCCTTTGGCGACGGCGAAACCTATGCCCAGTTGTTCTTCATTCAGAAGGTAGCGCCCGCGATCAAGTCGATTCTGTCCAATACGGACGGGCCCTTTGCGGAAATCTTTAAACAGTTTCAAGCTTTTCCCCCCGCTTCGCGGGAAAGGGGTGACAAATGATTCGGCGTCTAATCATTCTACTCATCGGTTTGGTCTGTATCGTGATCCCTTGTACGGGTGCACTGATTTGGTTCACATGCCGAATCTACGTTCCGCCCGACCAATGCGCGGTTCTGATTCGCAAAACGGGTAAGGCATTGCCGTCGGGCCAGAAGGTCGCGACCGAACCGAATCAGAAAGGAATTCAGGAGAAGGTTCTTGGCCCCGGCCGGTATTTCCGTAATCCCTATACCTGGGAATGGAAATTGCAACCCCTGACCGTCATACCCGCCGGGAATCCCGGCACGTGGGAGTGGGTCCACTCGCTAAGCGACAGGCAGCGAGACCAACTTCGCGCTGACAAGTTTGTGTTCAAGGGCGACTTCCCCAAGATCGGTGTGGTCACGCGCAAAATCGGCAAAAAAGCACCAACGGATCAGGTCATCGTCGATCGCGCGTCCGGGCAAGAGGGTATTCTTGCCGAAGTGTTGACTCCCGGCGTCTACAAGATCAATCCTTATGTCTACAACGTCGAGATCCATCCGGCTGTGGTGATCCCGGCCGGTTTCGTGGGTGTCGTCACGAATATGTTTGGCAATCAGCTCGAAGACCTAGCCGTCGTGAAGAAGGCAAATGCCACGACGACACCGCCTCAGACGCAGCCGGAAGATCAGCTTACGACGAGTCAGGTCAGGCCACTGGCCGAACCCGGACAGCGGGGCACCCTGCGCGACGTATTGCAGCCGGGTGTCTACTTTATCAATCCGAAGCTCCAAAAGGTGACGTTGGTCGAGATCGGGTTCAATGAGTACTCCCAGCTCAAAGTCAGCGACACCGAGAACCTGCGGATCGCGTTCCCTTCGGATACCGGTTATCTGATTCGCGTCGGCGTCACGGTCGTGTGGGGAATTCATCCGGACCACGCCGCCGAGATTATCAACCAGTTCGGCAACGTCGATCGCGTGCTCGACAAGGTGATTGAGCCGCAGCTTCGCTCCATCTGTCGAAACATCGGTTCGACATTCGCAGCACGCGACTTCATCCGCGGCGAGCAGCGTGAACAGTTCCAAAAACGACTCACGGAAGAACTGCAAAACATCTGCCGCGGTAAGAACATCGAAGTCCTGCTCGCCCTGGTGCGCGAAATCGAGGTCCACGCACCGGGCGTGGACGCCGCCCGAGCTGAGGTCACCGAAGACCTCAAACGGACCATCCAGCGAAGTTATATCGCGATCGAAAACCAGATTACCAAGGAAAAACAGCGAGAAGCCGCCACCACCAAAGCGCAACTCGAAGAAGAAAAGAAGAAGGTCGAGATCGCCAAAGAAACCATTACAGCCGAAACCCGTGTGATGGTCGCTGACATTCGCGCCGAAGGCGTGAAGAAAGCCGCCGAGACCGACGCACAGGCCGGCCTGGAGGTGGCCGCCATTCAGCAGGAAGTGGCTCGTCTCGATGCTGAGCGAATCGAGATTCTCGGACAAGCCGACGCTGATGTGGAGCGGTTCAAGAAGGAAGCCGAGGCTGAAGGGTATCGCCTGCTGGTTGAAGCGTTCGGTTCGCCGAGAGCCTACAACCTCTATACCTTTGCCGAGAAATTCGAGCCCGACTCGATTCAACTTTTCTTCGCGGGCGAAGGTACGTTCTGGACGGACCTGTCTCGGCTCGAGCAGATGGGAGCCGCCAAGCTCTTGAAGTCGTCGGAATCGGTTCCTCCTATACCGGAGTCCGATAAACCCGAAAATCAGCCCGTGCGAACCCGCAAGAAGTAGCGAGCGATCCGAAGTAGTTGCCGACGGTTTTCAACGCGGTTCCGACATCGCCCGTTGAAGAATTGACCTTGCAGGCCATCGACGCCATGCTGTAAGCCAATATCACAGCAAGCCAACGGCTCCTCTGTTTTTTGCCGAAGGCCAATAGATGTATGCAAAGGAGATGAACAGATGGCCCGCAAAACCAATCGACGCGATTTCTTGAGACAGACAACCATAGCCGGGGCTGGTTTCTGGGTGTTCAGCAGTACGGGTTGCACTGCTTTTCGCCCCACACCCCGGCCCCGCCGCATTTCACCGAACGAGAAACTGAACATTGCCGCGATTGGGGCGGGCGGCATGGCGGCCAGCGATATTCGCAGTCTCAGTAGCGAGAACTTTGTGGCCCTGTGTGACGTCGATCACAACCGCGCCGCCAAAAGTTTCGATCAGCACCCCAAAGCCAAACGCTTCTACGACTTCCGCAAAATGTTGGACGCGATGGACCGCCAAATCGATGGCGTCCTCATTTCCACACCCGACCACACCCATGCCGTTGCCACCTTGGCGGCCATGAAGATGGGCAAACATGTTTACTGCCAAAAGCCCCTAACCCACGATGTCTATGAAGCCCGCGTCCTCACGAAGGCCGCCAAAAAGTACAACGTTGTGACACAGATGGGTAACCAAGGTACCGGGCTCGACAAGCTTCGCGAAGCCGTTGACGTCATTCAATCAGGTGTGATTGGGCCGGTTCGAGAGGCCCATATCTGGACCAACCGGCCGATTTGGCCGCAGGGGATAGGTCGTCCCACCGATAGGCCGGCTATACCTTCGACGCTCAAGTGGAATCTCTGGCTGGGAACCGCCCCTGAGCGGCCTTATCACCGAGCCTACCACCCATTCAAATGGCGAGGTTGGTGGGACTTCGGAACCGGTGCGTTAGGTGACATGGCCTGCCATACCGCGAACATGGCCTTCATGGCCCTCAAGCTCGGCTACCCCACGAGTGTCGAGGCCGAAATGTCCGGATACAATCCGGAGACCTACCCCACCTGGAGCGTCATTCGATACGAGTTCCCCGCCCGAGACGACATGCCCCCGCTCAAATGGGTCTGGTACGACGGCGGTAACAACAAGCCGGCCAAGGTGATCGAGCAGCTTCAGAAGTTGGCGCCAGGACAAAAACTGCCCAGGAGTGGTTCACTGCTGGTAGGCGACAAGGGCACCTTGTATTCGCCCAACGACTACGGTGCGGATTACAAACTCCTGCCCGAAGCCGACTTCGCCGGCGACAAGCCGCCGGCGCCTCAAATGCCACGGTTGCCCGGTGCGCCGGGTGACTTGACCAAGCATTACATGGAATGGGTTCGTGCGTGCAAGGGGCAGACCACCACCACATCCAACTTCGCCTACGCCGGTCCATTGACCGAGACCGTCGTGCTCGGTTGCGTCGCCATGCGCGCGCAAGAGAGGATTGAATGGGACGGCCCCAACATGAAAGTGACCAATTGCCCCAGAGCCAACGACTACCTTCGCCGGGAATACCGCAAGCCCTGGTCGCTGGACTGACGGAGGTTCTTAGCGACTGAATTGCTTGGCCGAATCACGTGACTGACAACACCAACGGGCTGTTCGCGTCCAAACACGAACAGCCCGTTGGAACATTTAAATGGCGTAGCGGGCCTCGGCGATAAAAAGCCTTTAGTTCCACGTTTTTTGTTTCCGAAGCCGCGACACAAAAAGGCAACTTGCCTTTACCGCTTGAGGCATCCCCGATTAGTACGCAGTTGTGGGTACCGTCATCAAAACCAATAATAGCCTCCCCAAGGATCCCACGTTTCCTCTTCCTCGTAGTAGTAGCTTTCTTCGACATAGTACTCGTCGACGTAACCGTCATCGTACCCTCCGTAGTACCCGCCACCATAGCCGCTGGTCGGATAAGAACTCCCGAGAAAACTGTCGTATATCCCGCCGACATCACAGCCACTGTGGCCCGCCATCCACATCGTTCCTGCCAGGGCCAAGCAGGTCAGTTTGGTTCTGAGTTTGGTCAGCATGGCCGTTCTCCTTACCTTGTCGCATCATCAGTGGCTGAAGAGATGCAGCAGCGGGGCAACGTTGCCCTGACTTGTCGGCCGCTTCGCTTCGAGCCGTCTGCGATTGACCTGGATTGCTGTGCCGGCACAGCCGACCGAATGCTCGGTCTCGAAATAATAGACACGCAGAGAATGTTGATGGTTAGGAAATATTTTACTCGGCGAAGTGCTTAATAGGGACGTCACCCGAGTCTCGGGTATCCACGTCGGTGGCCACAGGGGCAGTGATGGTCGTTTCACCGGGGCCTTTCGCCGGTGTAGCCCACTTTGCGGGGGCGGGTAAATAGATGGCGGGATGCTGTACCATCTGTACGGTGTCGGCGTGCTTGTACACTAGGTGCCACTGAAACGCCAGCGCCACGCATACGATGGCATAGACCCAAGCACTTCGTTCAGCAATGGCCAGATCGCGACAAAGCCAAAGAATCATCGTGCCGAAGCTCAGTAACGCCAGTTTGTACGCCGCCGCCGCGACCGCACCGTGCGGAATCACGCGAGCCGCAACAGGATTCAACTCCACCAGCAAGCCCTGTTCTTGAGCAAGCAGCGTGAAACCAAGATCGAACAGATTGACGATCCAAGCCGCCAGCAGGAGGTAGAACAACCGTTGGCTCCTGGGGTGTTCGTTTTGCGGTGCAACATTCTCGGTCTCTGGCAAAGAATCAGGAGAGAGTTGCTGCTGTGCCGGAGATGGGCAAGCGTGTCGAAGTGTCGAGAGGTGCAAACCCATATTTCAGATATCGGTACTCCAATCGATGGACTCAGTCACTTTGTCGAGACCACGCGTCCAGGCCGTCGATGGATGATGGCGTTTCCCCACCGTTGGCGCTATTATGGGTCGTTATGGAAAGTGCAGCACTTCGAAGGCTGTTGGAGGATGTCCAGGCAAAGCGCCGGACGGTCGAACAAGCGGTTGAAGATCTCAGCCACTTGCCGTTTGAGGATATGGGTTTCGCCAAGGTGGATCACCATCGCTCGATCCGTTGTGGATTCCCCGAGGTCGTCTATTGTCAAGGCAAGCAAACTGACCAGGTCGTCGCCATTATCGACCGGCGACTCGCCGATGGAGGCAATCTGTTAGCGACCCGAGCGGCCCCTGAAGTCGCCCGCGCCGTTCGCGCCCGTTTTCGCAAAGCCCGGTACAACAAAATCGCGCGGACCCTAACGATTCGGCAACAGCCCGCCCAACCTCGCGCCGGGTTCGTCGCGATCGTATGTGCCGGGACTTCGGATATGCCGGTGGCCGAAGAAGCCCGTGAGACCTGCGAGATCATGGACCAGCCGACCCGACACTACTACGACGTTGGCGTTGCCGGGATCCATCGTTTGCTCGCGCATTGTGAAGAATTACGTCAAGCGGTGGCCGTCATTACCTGTGCCGGTATGGAGGGGGCGTTGCCGAGCGTCGTTGGCGGACTGGTTGCTTGTCCCGTGATCGCTGTCCCGACCAGCGTGGGGTACGGTGCCCATTTGGGGGGGATCGCGCCTTTACTCACCATGCTCAACAGCTGTGCCGCGGGTGTGTCAGTTGTCAACATTGATAATGGCTTTGGTGCCGGCTACATCGCAGCCCTGATCGGCCAAGCCGTCGCGCGAGCGGCCGGTGATCAACAAGCGGGAGCTCAGCAGGTCGAACGATCCCAGCCATCGAAACCCAAGCGGGCGATCCGCAAAGTCGCACGCAAAAAGACAGCTAAGAAAAGGACCAAAATTTCGTCCCCGAAGAAAAGAACCCAATAGATTCGCCCAGTGTGTGTCATAGACCCACGGGTGCGGCTGGATGTACAGTTCGTGTCACGATGTAGACGATGAACGAACGTTGCCAAAAAATCCGAAAGATTCCCACACTGCCGGACCGAGCCACCGAGGCCCACAAAGGTAACTTTGGCCGTGTCTTGGTATTGGGCGGAAGCGTAGGCATGGTCGGTGCGCCGTCGCTTGCGGGTTTGGCAGCACTGCGAAGCGGTGCAGGCTTGGTAACCCTGGCGATACCGGAATCCATTCAGCCCGTCGCCGCCACGCTGTGCCCTTGCGCCACGACGATCCCCTTGCCGCAAACATCGACAGGTCAGATCGATTCGCAAGCCACACGCCGCGTGCTCGAGGCCCGAGGTCTGTTGGACAAAACTGCTGCAGGACCCTTGACGGCACCGGATGTACTCGCGGTTGGGCCCGGCATCGGTGCCGGATCAATGCAGTATGGCCAGAAGCTATGGGATCTGATTGACCTGTTCCGAAACGAGTTGCGCATTCCGGCCGTCATCGATGCCGATGCCCTGAACCTCACGAGCCGAACGACTCGCACAAGGTCAAACGCATGGCATCGCCGGCCGCACTTCCGCACCGTCATTACGCCTCACCCCGGTGAACTGGCCCGAATGCAAGACGTAACAACACGCGAGATTCAGGCGGATCGCGAGGGCTTTGCCGTCCGAACCGCGCGCGAGATGAGCCAACATCGGCCACGCGACGCCAGCGACGAGAACGATGACAACGCGGTCGTGGTGCTCAAAGGAGCTGGCACGGTTGTAACCGATGGACAGCGCATCTACGTTAACCGCACGGGGAATCCCGGAATGGCCACCGGCGGCAGCGGCGACGTACTGACCGGAATGATTGCCTCGCTCATAGGCCAGGGCATGTCCTGTTTTGAAGCAGCCGTGGCAGGCGCATATCTCCACGGCCTGGCCGGCGACCTGGCAGCGAAACGCATCGGCCCCGTGTCGCTGATCGCGACGGATATCATCGATGCGTTGCCGGAGGCGATTCGGTCAACGTCGAAGCCTATGCGTCGCCCACGGCCCAGGCCCAAGAACCGTTGAGCCCGTTCCGATGAACGGCGGGTAAGGCCCACGTGAAAGGGATTCACGATTCATGCGTCGTCAAATCGCCCATTTGCCGTTACATGGCGGTCGCGCACCGTCCTGGCTTTTCAAGCGGATGCACCGCTTGGCCGGCTCGATCGTCCAACTCATCGTCGAAGACCAAGGCCCCGCCGAAATGCTCAATCGCTTGGCGGACCCGTTTTGGTTTCAAGCATTCGGCTGCGTTCTTGGATTTGATTGGCATTCCAGCGGCCTGACCACGGTCACCTGTGGTGCGATCGGCGAAGCCTACCGGCGCATGGGGAATGATTTGGGCATTCATGTCGCCGGCGGCAAGGGCGGTGTCTCACGAAAGACGCCCGAACAGATCGCACGGATCGCGGACCGTCAAACGCTCGAGGGCGAACGGTTGATCCACGCATCACGCATGTCGGCCAAGGTGGACAGTGCCGCCGTGCAAGACGGCTACCAGATCTACACCCACCATTTCTTCTTCAGCGATGAGAACCAATGGTGCGTCGTACAACAAGGAATGAATGACACGAATGGGTATGCAAGACGATATCACTGGCTGGGAAGCACGGTCGAAGATTTCGTGTCCGAACCTCACAACGCGGTCGCTTCGCCGCCCGCCGACGAACCTAACTTGCTCAACATGGTCGCACATCAGGCCCGCCCATCACGCGAAAGATCGACGGAACTGACCCGAATCCAACCGGACCGGTTACTGCGCGAAGTGTCTGCCGGGCCCTCCCTCTTCATGCCCGCCCATCATCCGGTCCAAACTGACGATATCAATCCTGTCCGATTACGACGCATCCTCGACGTGATCCACGAACGTCAACCCGCCGATTTCGCAACCTTGTTGGGGATGGCCGGTGTCGGGCCCAAGACCATTCGCAGCCTTGCGTTAATTGCGGAGCTGATCTACGGAACGCCCGCATGCCGAGATGATGTGCCCCGTCGTTGGTCGCCGGCCGATCCACCCACCTTCACCTACGCACACGGCGGCAAGGATGGTCACCCATTCCCCGTGGACCGCACCACCTACGATCGTTCAATCGCATTACTCGAATCGGCCGTACGCCGATCGCGACTCGATCCCGCAGGACGCGATCAAGCCCTATTCCGTCTCACACGTTGGTTGTCGTGAACCTGAGGCAAGGCGGCTTTGAACCGACTCAAGCGTGTAACACCGCGTCCCTGAGCCAATTGATCGAACGGATCGCTGTGTCCGGATGTTTGGAAAAGATAGGTGCACTCGAAGCGGTCCGAAGCGAAAGCCCTAACTCGTAAAAACCTTGCCCAGCATACCGGCAAAAGGTGGCCAGCCCAGCCATGTAGACGTCCGGCCGGTCAGCGATCGAAATCTTGAGCTCAACAGGTTCGCCTTTCGCGAACACACGTCGCACCAGCAGTCCAATCCCATTGCGGGAAAGGTTGCGGGTCCGTGCCGCAAGCGTCCCCACGGTCGACGAGCCCGTCGGAAAATAGCGCAGCTGGCAGCCGATCCGGAAGGGCGTTCGCGGGTGACGACGCTGACATTCGTAAGATTCGTTCGATCGATCACCGGGTTGTTGGGTCCGAGCTCGGATGTCAAGTTCGTCGAGAAGTCGATCGAGGGCTTGGTGGTCGATTTTGTCGATGGCCATAGATTTCCGCACTCCAGGAGCAGGTCGCTGCAAATTCAAGCGTACCGGTACTGTTGGCCATCGGTTAGGTTTGGACGTGAAATTAGCTTCAGCTCACGGGGTTCGAGAAGTCCGCGCCGAGCCGCAAGACCCTGCGGGTAAGGGGCGTACATTGGCCCCCGATACGGACTTCGTAGTGGTTATCGGCCTGTCGCTGCACAAGCACGCGGATCAGTCCCGCCCGACCGGTAGGGGTAGCTTGGACACATGTCAAAGCAGCCAAGTTGTCAAATGTCTTGACCAACCCACACTCCACCAGATGAGCCGCCAAGGGACCGTGTACGCTGCCTGTGACGGGATCTTCACGGATGCCAACCGCAGCAGGCGCGAAGAATCGCGATTGCACCGTGATCGCCGGCGCAAGCGTCGAGGTCGTCGAGACACAGATGCCGCGAAGTCGTTGGGTATTCGACCAAGCCGCCAACGGATCGAAGGCCGGCTGCAGCGCATTGAGCCGAAGCACATCTTTGACAAACACGATGAAATCGTTGTCCTGTGTCCTAACAGGCGCCGGCTCAGCCGCAAAGGCGTCCGGCGAGGTCCCCAAGAGGCCAGCCAGCCGTTCAGGCTCCAAAGACTGCTTTTCAAGCTTCGGGCTCACCAAGTCAAGCCACACAATAGGGCGACTTTCCGATAAGGGCGCAGCCGTAGGTGGCTCGATTTGGGCCTGCAGCATTCCCCCTTTGGTTTCGATCACGATCGGCTGCTCAGCGGTTGCCAGGCCCGCCGGCAACTTGCCCGTCTCCGCAAGCACCTGAATCGCAGCGATCGTCGCGTGCCCACACATGCTTACCTCGCACTTCGGCGAGAACCAGCGAAGACGTAGGTCAGCTTGGCTGAAGGGCGTGGCCGGCAACACGAATGCCGTCTCGCTGACGTTTATTTCAGCAGCAACATGCGCCATGGCCCGGTCCGAGAGCGCCCCACCGTCTGTGACGACGGCAGCCGAATTCCCCTGAAAGGCCCGTGTCGTAAACACGTCCACCACGCAGTACTCGATTTCTCGCATCGCCATAGGCCGTCTCGTACCCCCGATCCCGCTGAATCATCGCCGCCCGTACCACCGCAAGCAAGGGCACGACGACTTTGATTTACAATTGGTCGCATGCCTGATATTTTGCTTGAGGAATCGGTTGTCTTGCCGGTCGAATCGCAATCCCTGTCTGGCCGGGCGTCGGCCCGAATAACGGAGACGATGGTCATGGATCTTCAACGCTTGAGCGTACAAAGCAGACTCGCGGGAACGATACTCCTAGGCGTCGTAGCAGCGACCTTGCTTCCCGGTTGCGGCGGCGGGATCGACTTTGGCGGCGATGTGCGCGTTCCTGCTGAGCAGCAACATGTCATCAAAGCCGAGCAACACACAAACGCACCGCTCAGCTTACCGGCTGATCATCGCTTCAACATCCACATCAAACGAAGCAGTCAGGACCTCGCCGCCGAAGGCCAAGCGCGTGGCGAATCCAATGCCACCGCCGACGGACAAGCTTACGCCAGCGCGTCAGCCGCCAACGGCGGATCCGCTACGGCCATGTTCCAAATCGGTCACCGCCTCGATAACGAATCGGGCCAGGTTCAATCCGTCGCCATCGAAGTCCAATTCGATCTCGTTCAAGAGATTAAAGCTTCCCAACAGCCCGAACCTCATACCATCGCCAAGGCGGATCTCCACCTGGTCATCCTCGATACACACCGGCGAACCGTTGCCAAGACCACCCTCATTCAAGCAACCAGTGACGACGCGATCAGCAGCGCGACCGGATCCCAGCGACGCACAGTGACCGCGACCTTTGAGCCGAACCAAAGTTACGACGTGGTCTTGTTTGCTCAAGTCGAAGCCGCAACCGATTCAGGACAAGAAGCGGTCGCGCAAATTGACGTAAAAAACCTGCAGATGATCTTTACGTTCGCATCGGTAGCACGACAAGCGTCGGCGGCAAAGCACGAAGCCGGAAAATAGGTGCACGCCCAATCCGGATCATCATGCCAGAGGTCGTTTCATGGCAGTTGTCCAAATCATTACGCCCAACGGTTCGCGATCGCTCGAGTTGCCCGAAGGGCTCGTGACCGTCGGACGCTCCGGCGATAACGACATTGTCCTGGAAGATAAACGCTCCAGCCGCCGCCACTGCACCCTTCAGCCGGTTGGCGGCGGGTACGTCCTCAGGGATTGTGGTTCACGCAACGGCACCGCGATCAACGGCCAGCCAATCGCCGAAACGTTTCTTGCCTTCGGAGGCGCGTTCTGCATCGGCAAGACAATCTTGCGCATTTTTGAAGAATCAGTCCCCCCCGTCGAAATCATCAACGAGTCAGAGGCCGCCAACGAAACGATTGCCGACGCGCCCGTAGCCCAAGTCGTCAACGAGGACGCGATGCCCCTCGCGCCTAGGCCCGAGACGATTGAGGATGTTTTTTCCGCCGCCCGGCGCGATTTGAACAACCTGCGAACGGCCGGCACGGATCCCGGTTTCAGCATCGACAAAGTGACCTTCCTCAACTCGCAAAGCCAGGCGGTACATGCCGAAGGCAATACCACCGGCGGGAGCGAAGCCGTGCGAACCCTGCGTTTGCTTTTCTACGGCGCGTTTCGCACCCGAGCCACGGATATGCATTTCGATCCCCTGCAAAAAGGGGTCCATGTCCGCTTTCGCGTCGATGGCAAACTCCTTCCCGTCGTGCTGCTGCCAACTAATATTGGCCGAGCCGTCTTGAGCGTCGTCAAAGTGATGTCAGAACTCAATATCGCCGGCCGAAAGAACATCCAAGACGGCAGCTTCAGCGTCATGATACCCCGGCGCGTGGACATTCGCGTTTCCTTGTCCCCCACCATGCACGGCGAGAAACTCGTGATGCGCGTGTTGGATACCGGCAACGTCCCCCACAGCCTGCATCAACTCGGCTTATCACCCAGTATGCTCAAGCAGATCCAAGCCGTCTGCCATCTCGATTCCGGCATGATGATCGTCAGTGGGCCTACCGGCAGCGGCAAGACCACCACGTTGTACACCGCATTGCGCACCATTGATTCCCAATCGCGGAACGTTGTCACCATTGAGAATCCCATTGAGTATCACGTTGAAGGCATCACCCAAATCCAGACCGACGACAAGAAAGGCTTGACCTTCAGCCATATTCTCAAGTCCACTCTTCGCCAAGACCCCGACGTCATCCTGATTGGTGAGATGCGCGACCAGGAGACCGCCCAGACCGCACTCCAAGCCGCCATGACCGGCCACCTCGTCTTCAGTACCTTACATGCGCGGGATACCATCGGCTCCATCTTCCGGCTGTTGGATCTCGGCGTGGAGCCCTACATGGTGGCCAACTCCGTATCCGTGTTATTGGCTCAGCGTCTTGTACGGGTCTTGTGTTCGTATTGTCGAAAACCCTACACCCCCAAACCCAGCCAGTTGGTTAAGATGGGGATGGCCAACGATCACGTCGGGCAGCTCTATGCCCACGTCGGTTGTCGCAAGTGCATGGGCGTTGGCTTCTGGGGACGGGCTGCGATTTTCGAGCTACTCGCGTTTAATGACGATTTGCGTGACGCACTCATGACCACGCAGACCATCCATGACATCCGCCGCGCCGCCGGCGAATGGAATCATCAGACCCTCCTCGAAAGCGGCTACAAGAAAGTCGTCGAAGGTGCCACCACCGTCGAGGAAGTCGAGCGCGTCGCCGCTCCCGACTAGAGCAAGCTTGAGTGGCTCGAATCCCGCGTTCCACCGTCATCGCAATCCATTTATCCCAATCATCTGCGCGATTCGATCCACATCGAGATGATGGCCAAAGTGTTCGGCCAGCAGGTCGTATTGGTGATCATGAAACGAAACCAGTGCCTGGTCCCCTCGCCGAGCGCGAGCGTCAATCGGAGCTCGTATCAAATCCGGACGCAACCGGGCAAGCATCGCCCGGCGAAACGCAGACGCATCGAACAAACCGTGCAGATAAGTCCCCCATATCTTCCCGTCACTACTGCGCGCGCCATCGTGATCGTGGGTCGCCTCGCCGTTGCGTGAAGTCACTTCAACTGTCGGCAACACCGTTGCCCCTCGGGTCGTGACACCCATATGGATCTCATAGCCCTGCACCGCGATGCCATCCTCCATCCAAAGACCGGATGTTCGGGTCAGCGTTTTTGTCCGACACAGCGTCGTTTCCACATCGAGCAGCCCCAAACCCGCCGAGTCGCCAGCCGTACCCTCAATACCCGCCGGATCGCGAATCACATGCCCCAGCATCTGGTAGCCGCCGCAGATCCCGCATAGCACGCCGCCGTCAGCATACGCCTGCAGCCGTTGTGCCCAGCCCGTCGTCCGCAGCCAAGCCAGATCATGGCGAACGTTTTTGCTGCCCGGCAAGATGACCAGGTCGTAGCCATTCAAATCGCGCAACCGAGCCAGATAGTGCAGGCGAACGCATGACTCCCGTGCCAGCGGTTCGAAGTCGGTCGCGTTGGAGATGTGAGGCAACCGTAGCACCGCAATGTGGATGCGGTCACTTCGAATGTCCTCAGCCGGATCGACGATGGTGTCGAGGGAGACACAATCCTCGAAGTCGATCGCCAGCTCGTCGAGAAAAGGAACCAACCCAAGCACGGGTAGCCCCGTCTGTTGTTCGAGATAGGTGATCCCATCCCGAAAGAACGTTGCGTCTCCCCGAAAGCGATTGACGATCAAACCGCAGACACGCCGGCGATCCTTCTTGGCAAGTAGACTGAGCGTACCGATGATCTGCGCAAAAACGCCTCCCCGCTCAATGTCCGCCACAAGAAGGACCGGTGCATCCGCAACGTGGGCCATACGAAAATTCGCATAGTCCCGTGCCCGAAGATTGATTTCCGCACAAGAACCCGCCCCTTCGATGAGAATCAGATGATGACGTTGCCGAAGTCGTTCGAGGCTCTCCCGTGCCTTGCCAAGCAAGACGGCCGGCTCCACACCACCGTCGGCCACCATCGGCTTGCCATGCACGACCACCTGAGGGCCGGTATCCATACAAGGCTTGAGCAGCACAGGGTTCATATCGACATGAGGCTCCACGCGAGCCGCCCGCGCCTGCACCACCTGCGCCCGTCCCATTTCCCCGCCGTCAATAGTCACAAACGAATTGTTGGACAGGTTCTGAGCCTTGAAAGGCACGACATCGACACCACGGTCATTGAAAATCCTGCACAGTGCCGTAACCACAACACTCTTGCCAACATCCGACCCCGTACCCAAAACCGCCAGACATGTTCCATCTTTCCGATAGGAGCCCACAGTAACCGTCCTCGTCGTCGCACCGTGATGCCGTATCCCACAACGTAGCGTAAGGGCTACGAAGACTTCGTAGCCCCTAGCAACCCGTGACTTCCAACATGATACCTCAGGCGCACGCCTCAGCAATTTTTTCGTCGGGGCCGGGGTGGCCCAGATCCTCCTGGATCTGGGGTCGCGATTAATTAGAACAACCGACGATGAATCAACGCCGGGAGGAAGAAAACGGGACAGGTTCGTTTTTCGGTGCAGGTACCCGCTGGTCGGGCATGCTAGGACACAGTATCACCGAGTGACGCAGCCACGGATCATCAACACTTGCGTGGCTCACTCCTCCATACAGAATAGATCTCCGCAAAACGCCGTCAAAGTAATGTTGTATTCGGATTCCCGTTTCACCGCACCAACCTCAACGGAACACCGTTTGTGTTCTTGATGAATGGTTCTTTGATACCCGGATAGCCCCGCCATTGGCCGTCTCTTCTCGTTACTAAGCGACGACACCTTGTGCCGACCACGCCTTTGATGTGTCAAACAACGTTTATTCAAACACCCCGCCGCAAAAACGCCCTGACGAAACGAAGCCACCAGGCAGACTCGAGCCAGCCCATAAAAACCTGCCCCGCAAGCCGTTACGCAAGCACAAGCGGTCCAACCTCAGCCGTCAAGATCCCAAAACGAACCCAACAAAACCCCAAGCAAACCCAAGTCCAAACCACGTCCGCGGTTTGATCCCACCGATCCCTTGCTTTCCCGAACGGCAGGAATGGTTATCCTATCACGCTTGGACTAATGGGCAGTTCACCCAAAGAAAGGCTGAGATCATGACAAACATTGATGCTGCGATGGCCCTCTTCGACGAACGGTGCGAAGCGTTTCTCGACGACCTGAAAACCTTCCTACGATTTCAAACCATTTCCGCTCAGCCGGAACACAAAACCGATATGCAAACCTGTGCCGAATGGATTCGCGATCAGCTCGCATCCGCGGGGTTGAAGGCAGAAGTGCTCCCGACCGCCGGGCATCCCGCCGTTTTTGCCGACAGCGGACCCACCGTCAGAAACGCCAACGCGCCCACGATTTTGTGTTACGGCCACTACGACGTGCAGCCCGTCGGTGATGAATCGCTCTGGAAATCACCCCCGTTCGAGCCGACCCTTCGCGACGGTAACCTCTTCGCCCGAGGCAGTGCCGACAACAAGGGCCAATGTATGACGCATCTGGCCGCCGTGCGCAGTTGGTACGCAACGAATCACCCCTTGCCAGTTCGGGTCAAGTTTCTGATTGAAGGCGAAGAGGAGATCGGCTCACCCCATTTGCCAGCCATTCTAGAAGAACACCGTCAGCGATTAGCTTGCGACTATGTATTGATCTCCGATACAAGCAAGCACGACGACGAGACACCGGCACTCACCCGTTCCACCCGTGGCCTCGTCTATAAACATATCACGATCGATGGGCCGGCCCGCGATTTGCACAGCGGGCAATATGGCGGCATGGTAGCCAACCCCGCCAACACGCTTGCTAAAATTATCGCTTCGCTCCATGACGACGCCCATCGCGTGACGATTCCCGGCTTCTATGATGAGGTGTTGCCGGTGACGGATGATCTACGACAGGAGCTGGCTGAAGCCGGCACGACCGATGCCGATGTTTTGGCCGCCACCGGCAGCCCAGCCACCGCGGGTGAAGCCGGTTTCTCGACCGCAGAGCGAAACACCGTCCGACCCACGCTCGATGTCAATGGCATGGTGAGCGGGTATACCGGCGAGGGCGGTGCCACGATCATTCCCGCGCGAGCCTCCGCCAAGATCTCCATGAGGCTCGCCGCCAACCAAGATCCCGCAAAAATTTCACAAGCGTTTGATGACGCGGTGCGACGCGTCTGCCCGTCCACCGTTCAGCTTACCATCACGACCGAAGCCACCTGCGCCGCCTATACCGCTCCCGCGGATTCGCCGGCTGTTCAGGTCGCGATACACGCGCTCACCGAAGCCTACAGCCGGCCAGCGGTGGTCAAACGCGAAGGGGCGACCCTGCCAATCTTGCCTCTATTCAAGGAAATCCTCGGGGCCGACAGCCTGATGCTGGGCTTTGCCGCCCCCGACTGTAACCTCCATAGCCCCAACGAATTCTTTGGCCTCGACGACTTCAAGAAAGGCGTCCGCTGTATCATTCGATTCCTGGGGTATATGGGGCCCTCTTGATGTAAGATTATTCTAGTAAATGACTTAAGTCCGATCGCACGACTTGGCGGCAAGTGGAGGCAAGACGGGTGTTCGACCGCTGGTCCTATCATTTGCGATCAACTCACAGGACCACTGGACCGATGAATCATGGATTGTCCTGGGGTTGGCCTTGAGTCGATCAGGCGTCGGGGGCTTGACGGCCAGGGTCGCGATCCGGGACACTCAAGGCAAGAGCGAAGGCTGAATCAAGAGGTGGAGGCACACCATGAAGTCCACACGAATCAACTGGCTGGTCGGAATGACATTGGCGGCAACCTGGGTCCCCGTGACGACGGTTCAAGCCGATTTGCTACCCACCGTCATTCGGGGCATGCAGCTGTTTGATTACCAGTTCAGCGGCGAGAAAAACGTGCTCGGTGACGGTTGGACGCTCAACGCGAACGCGTTCTACAACAACCGCCGGTTCAACATGGGGGTGGCCGACTTGTATCTCACCGGTCAGGTCAACAGCTCGGTGGGGTATACGTTACGAGGCATCCCTTCCGCCGAATTTAGCCTGAACACAGGCGGTCAGCCGCTGGCCTACAGTTTGATTTTCAACAATGGGATCCAGGACGTGACGTTGAGCGGCGGGGCCCTTGTCGACATCTTCACCGATATCAACGCGCTGGGTTTCTACGATATGAACTTCCAGATCTCCAACCGCGGGGAGTACACCTCGGATGGTTTTCTGTGTAGTGATACGGGCACGCTGGACTACGACATGGGACCGATCAACGTTTCCGGCAACATTTTTGCCGACGCCGTAGCGGCCTTGACGCAGCCCTTGTTCACCGCAACGGGCACAGAAAACCCATTTGCCAAGTTCAGTGCCCGAGCTACCAAGGCGATTGAAGCCGAGAACACCGCCAACGAGATCCGCTCGCGGATCGTGGCCGGTGAGGTGGTCAGCGATGAAGAGATTGCTCAGCTGGTCAACAATACGCTCGTAGCCGCCATGCTCAACGGCCAGCCTACGGATAATCTTTTCGATGATCTCATCATTCCAGAGGGCTTGCTCGCACCCGAAACCTTGGTGACATTTCAGCCGGTCGTCGCGGGCGGTGCACTCCAGCAAACGCCTGAACCGTTCAGTGCGAGTTTGATGATGTTGCCCTTGGCCGGTCTGATCTACCCCAGACGTCGCTGGGCAAAGCGATCGTGACGATTCCCATTTCCATAGGGACCTCTTCTCTTTGCATCGAGCCGTTGGCCCGGTAACAATGCGTACCGGGAGAACGCAATGAATCCGCTTGGATTGTTCGTATTGGCGGTCGTTAGCCTGACGGATGTACCATTGTCCGTTCTGGGGCGGAGTGAACTTGCCTGTCCGGTTTGCCGGCACGCGTTCATGACCGTGGTTTCGGCCCAGGCGAACACACGCGGCGGTGTGGATCGCGATCTGTTTGCCCGTGCGTTGGGGCCTCAGCCCGTCTACTACCAAATCTCGACTTGCCCGAAGTGTGGTTACAGCGGGTATCTCGCTGACTTCGACCCTGCCGTGATTTTGCCGCCCGATGTGCGCAACCAAGTCCTGAAGGAGCCGCGGTTACCTTTGCCGGCCGAGTTTACGCCACAAAGCGATCCGCGCGAATTGGACGCGGCAAATCGCTACAACTTGGCAATCACCTGTTACCATTGGCGGCAAAAGTCCGACGAAGCATTGGCGTGGTTGCACCTTCGTGCCTCCTGGGTCGCACGCGACAAGGGTGCGATCTTGCCGCGGGACGGTCGGCTTGCCCGGGTGATGAAGTACATTGAACGTTGGCGTCCTCGCCTGCGACCTAACGAGAACCAGCTCGATGTGGAGATGAAGCTTACGACCCGCGTCGCGGAAGCCTTGGCGACCGGCCAATTCAATCGCTACCAGAAGCCCTACGTCGAATTGGCGCTCGCGTTGATCCTTCGTCGCCATGGCGAAAATTGCCGTGCACAACCCATGCTCGATCGACTTGTCGCGTATGAAAGGTTTTCCGACCCGTTGCGCCAAGGTATACAACGCATGCGCGAATCGGTTACCAAAGAGCGCGAACATCAAATCGCCGCCGCCCGCCACTTCGAGAGCGCGTTGTGGGCCAACCAGGTTTCCGGTTCCAATCGTGCGTCAGCCCGCTACGTGCTCGGCGAACTATGTCGGCGATTGGGTCGCGACGATGAAGCCCTCCAGTGGTTCGACAAAGCCTTGAACGATCCTACCTTAGCGGTTGAATTGCGCACATGGGCCTTACAGCAACGTGTCTGGTGTCAATCACCTGGAGAGGGATGATTCATTTTGTCTATGCTAACAAGAAGGGGGTCATCGTTTTTTGTTTTTCTTCTTCTCTTGTTTTTGCCTTGTTCTACGTGCCTGGCGGCTTTGATTGGCATGCTCGACGGGTTCATGCCAAGTTATCTCGGGCGTGGTCTTACAGAACGCCACGGCAGCGCCCAGCGCGCCGGCCAGTGCCAAACAAGTGAACAGCCATTCGTAAGCAATCGTTTTGTGACGCAATGCTAGATAGCGTTCTCGTCGTTTGTTTACAAATTCGGTTTCACTGAGGACGGTGGATCGTTTCTCGGGAGGTAATTGGTCCACGAGATACTCGTACCGATGGATCGTATTACGCTTGATATAGGGCCAAGTACCCGGTTGAACCTGTCGCCAGACGGGCCAGGTGATCTGAAACAGGGCAACGACGATGAGGAGAACGACGCCGGGCCAGAACCGCACCCAAATCATGGCCGCGACGATCAGGAACGGCAGCGGGAGAATCAGGTAGCGATCATGGACCCGGGTGGGCAGCATGACAAATGCGAGAAGGCTCAATCCGGCATAGAGGACATAGGCACGTGAATCGCGTCGCCATCGCCATGCCATCCAGACGAACGGAACACCCAGGCCGACCAAGAGGAACAGGTTGCCCCAGGTGTCCTTGGGTGTGCCGCACCACAAGGCTCTGGACGTTGCCGAATCCGTGAGCAACAAGTCGACATACCAGATATTCATGGCCATGAGTGTCGTCTGTCCGCTATAAGCCTCGAACAGGTTGGCGACATAGCTTGCCCGCCACCAGGTCAAGCCGCTGGCGAATGTAAACGGTAGGGCAATGACGAAAAGTACGGTGCCGGCGATCGCCAAAGAGATCATCGGCTTGTAGATGGGGCGTGTGCGGACGAGCACCAGCGCCCACAGCGGCAAGAACAGCACCGCTTGTGGTTTAATGGATGCCGTCAGGCCGTAGAAAATGCCCGCCAGCACCCAACGGCGATCGCTGATGAACCGCACCATCCACACCGCGGGCGCAAGGACAACGCTGTCCATTTGACCCCAGATCGAAGAGTCCCACCAAAACGGCGGCGCCAGCAAGACCACGAGATAGGTCCATCGTGCCGCCTGGTTCGATCGGAACTTCGCCACCAGTGAAGCACAGCCCCAAGCAAGGAGGAAATCGGCCATGAGACCCCAGATTTCGAAGATGAACCGTGCGGTCGTCGTGTTGATGAGCCGATCTTCACTGACGGATTTGAATACCCCCCCGGAGAGATAAAGCAGGTAGGTCGATAACGGCGGATAATTGCAGAGACGATCATAATCGCGCTGGCGGGTTCGCCATTGACCGTTGATCCAGGATCGCATGTCGCGGCGTGCGGGTGGATGGTCGTAGAGCGTGGTGAGCCCCTCATCGGTCGCTTGGATCCCCCAGCGAACGAAGTCGTCATGATCGGCATCGTAGCCGTACTTCGGTCCCAGCGGGACCAACAAGACACGTACGGTCAAGCCGATCGCGGTAGCGGCAATCCAGAAGCCGATGACGTAACGGCGGGATGATGCTCCGGGAACTTCCATTTCGGTCCTTCTCCGATAAGCGGTTCAGGTTCTTACGGCGGAAGATGCGTGCATTGGGCGCGACTGTTTCCGACGACTGAAACGCTCTTGGGTTGCGGGCATAAAAAGGCGGCCCGCCTTAGGAACGCTACGAGCCCAATTCCGTGCGTTAGCAAGAACCGTTCAACTCGATAGGGTGTGAGGATAGCCGACCCGCAGTGTTTTGACCACGTAATAAAGGGATCGGCTTTCCGGATTCGGCGGTTCGGAGTCGAGTTGGCGAAGCGATCATTGTGTCTGATCCGGTTAAGGTTTTCGTTGCTATTTTTTGCTCCGATGCCGTTACCTACGTATGATCGCTCACGGGCCGTTGCTGTGGTGGCGGCGGCTGGCGATACCGGGAGGTGTGTGTGCGGGTCGTGTTTTTGGGTTCCGGTGAGTTTGCGGTGCCGAGCTTGCGCTGGTTGGTCAACAGTCCGCACGAGATCGCGGCTGTGGTCACCCAGCCGGATCGGCCGGCCGGTCGCGGCAAGAAGCTTCATGCGACGCCCGTGGCGGAGCGATCCGCGATCGAGGAGTTAGCGGTCGAGCGGTGTGCTAACGTGAACGATCCGGCTTTCGTGGAGAAGATCCGGTTATTGCAGGCTGATATCGGGATTGTGATCGATTTCGGACAGAAGATCCTCGAGCCCATGCGGTCGGTGTTTCCGAGTCAATGCGTCAATCTCCACGGCTCGCTGTTGCCGAAGTGGCGGGGAGCCGCCCCTGTCGCGCGCGCGATCTTGGCGGGTGAAAAGGAGGCGGGTGTCACGGTCTTTCGGCTCGTCGATGCGATGGATGCGGGGCCGATTCTCGTTCAACGTCGCACGCAAATCGCGTCCACGGAGACGACCGAAGAGTTGGAATACCGATTGGCGAGGGTTGGTTGTGACGCCATCGATGCCGCTTTTCGGCTTCATGAAGATGACGTCTTGCCCACGGGTGAGCCTCAGGATGAGTCGCTTGTGACGCGTGCGCCAAAGCTGACAAAGAGCGACGGCAACTTGCGGTTTGAGGCGTCGGCTGAGCAACTTGCGTTGCGTTGCCGATCCATGTGGCGTTGGCCGGGCGCACGGTGCCGGTATGTCTCTGTCGGCGGTCGTTCCGAGTTTGTCACGATTGCGGCTGCGTCGGCGGTGCAGGTCGATGCTGGGGTGTCGCCGGGCACGGTAACGGACGTTTTGACCGTTGCTGCGGGCTCGGGGACGCTCGACATTCACAGCTTGCAACCGGCGGGCAAACGATTGATGAGTTGGCGGGCGTTTGTGAATGGCCGGCACGTTCAGCCGGGTGACCGTTTTGAGTGCGTGGGTGAGTAACCCGCAGTGACTACTGAGCTGTTGAAACAAGCTGAGGCCCAAGAACAAGAGACCACCAACTGATGCAGTTTGTTGTTTTTGCCGCGTTTGTGATTGTGTTGAGTGTGCCCGACAGCGGTGCACCGTGGACGACGTTGACGTCACCGTTGTGGATGTGGTTCGCGGTGGTTGGGCAGGTCTTGGCGGTCACGGTTGTGGCAGCGATGTCCGCGCGTCGGGTGATGGTCAAGTTGGATCGCGAACCGGCTTGGTTGGCCGGTGCGCACCAAGCATTGGCGAGAGGTCATGGTGCTATTCGCATTGTTCTTGTGGCGGGTTTGGCGGCGAGCGTGTACGGCACCAATTGGGCTGAACGCGTGCGTAGCCTTGCGTTGATCCAGCCGATCTACGGCTTGGATGAACTTGTCATTTTGATGCCGTTTTTTGTTGCGATGTTCGTGTCTTGGGTCGTGCTTTATCCCGCTGATCGGGCCATTCGCCAGGTATCGCTCGAACATCGCCTTTGGCTATCGGAGCCGACGAGGCCGGTTTGGGGGCTCAAAGCCTACTTGAGCTCGATGCTGCGCCATCATGTGTTGGTGATTTCGCTTCCGATGGTGTTGATTGTTGCCGTGAATGACTTTGTCAGTCCGCAGCATTTTGGGCCGGTGATTCGCAAAGCGACCGGTGTCATTTGGGCGGACCAAGCGGTACTCGTGATGGTTGCGGGGCTGGTGTTTCTCGTTGCCCCGATCATGTTGAAGTACATTTGGCAAACACGGCGTTTGCCGCGCGGCCCGTTGCGGGATCGGCTCGAGGCCCTTTGTCGACGCGTTGGACTGACCTATCGCGATATTCTTATCTGGCAAAGCGACGGCATGGTGGTCAATGCGGCTGTCATGGGTTTGATGAAGCCGGTTCGCTACATTTTGTTGTCCGACGGACTGTTGGAGACGATGGAAGATGAGCGGATTGAAGCTGTGTTCGGGCATGAGGCGGGCCACGTCAAGCATATGCACATTCCCTTCTACCTCTTGTTCGCCATTGTCAGTATGTTGATTGTCGGCGGCATTAGCGAGTTGGTCATGCGGTTTTGTCCCGACCTCATTATCGATCGTGCCCATACGCGCGATTACCTGCAGGTTTTTGCCATGGCGATGATTGTGGTTTTGTGGGGGGTTGGGTTTGGCATCGTTTCGAGGCGTTTTGAACTGCAGGCGGACTTGTTTGGTGCGCGAAGTGTGACGCCGGCATCGGAAGCGTGCCGTCAGCCCTGTGTGGTGCATGGGACCGCGGTCGTGTCGAACGCGTCTGGTCAATCGAGCCGACCGTTGTGTGCGACGGCGGCTTCGTTGTTTGCGGATTCGTTACGCCGAATTGCTGAGCTGAATGGTATTCCCATCGATGCGCGAAGCTGGCGGCACTCGAGCATTGCCAACCGAATCCAACTCCTCAAACAATATGCCGTGGACCCAACCTTGAGTACGAGACTTGAACGTGGCGTACTTATCATCAAGGTTGTCTTATTGATCGGAACGATCATCGGGTTGGCGATCGGGGCATGGTTGTATTGGCCGAGGCAATGGAACTTCTGGGAGTGATGCAGTATTACGGTTTGGACGGTTCTGCCAGTTCACGATCTCCTCGCCAGATGGCCCAAGTCATGACCGTCAACGCCAGCCAAGCATTTCCACCGATGAGCTGAAACGGCGTCCATGTCAGCAGGACGATGCCGATTAGCCAACTGGCTCGCAGGATCTTGTTCAGCCAGCAACGTTGTCCTTGCGCATGGCGGCGCCAGATAGCGATACTCAGACAGATCAGTGCCGGCAGCAACAGGACAAAGTAATGTGTCCAATAGATGGGGATGAACGCAACGATGCTGGCCAACCAGCCGGACCACTCCGCGAAATTCTGAGTGGCCTGACGCCGTCGCCAAGCTACGTATGACAACAGCAACAGAAGCGTCGCACTTATGACGCAGTAGACGCATTGAGCCTGGTTGGCGGACAGATTCGGCAAGTTCAGCTTGTGAGGGTGATCATGCCCGGGATACAGATCCGTGGTCAAACGACGCACGACGACAGCCAGGCTCTGATTGTTGCGGCGATGCCATTGTGTCCGTTGCTCCGTGAAGATCAATTGATGGCCGGCTGACCGTTGCGTGGCTGATGAACTGTCGGAGCCGTCGTCGTTTTTGGGGCTTTGGGTGCTCCGATACTTGGCACCCTGGACGGCATCGAGCCATTGTCGATGGGCCTTGACCGTGCCTTGCCAGCTAAAGGCGTACAAACTCAGACCAACCGACAAGAAAAGAAATCCCATCCACGTCCCAAGCGTGACACGCCATTGACCTTTTAGAAGCCAGTACAAACTGAAAATAAGCGGATAGATCTTTAGACATCCCGCCAAAGCGATCAGCAGGCCCGTCCGATATGGGCGGTTATGTACGCTTTGCACATATGCGAGCACGCAAAGCCATAGGACGATCAGATTGACTTGTCCGAGTGCGATGGTGCCGCTGGCAAAAGGGAATACCAGCAAGATAGGCCACGTCCAGGCTAGTGGGTTCGGCAACCGTTCACCGTTGGCAGCCAACTGACGGCATTTTTGCACGGTCAGTACAAACAGCAGCACATTGATCGTCCCGAGCAAAACGCCCGAAACGGCCAAGGGCCAGATTGCCACCGGCGCGATCAGTACCGTAAAAACGGGCAGATAAAACTGTGCCCCGAACGCGTTCGTCAGCTCGCCCGTGCGCCACCAATGTACGGCTGTTTCGTGA
>Ga0180434_10001358_pt1 | contig 35053 bp, 47 predicted proteins | sample SS_ome_7_FD_132453 | JGI IMG/M metagenome (GOLD analysis project Ga0180434, IMG submission 132453) | Hypersaline lake sediment archaeal communities from the Salton Sea, California, USA - SS_1_D_2 metaG | ecosystem: Environmental > Aquatic > Non-marine Saline and Alkaline > Hypersaline >... | reverse complement strand
TGGCATTGGGCGAAAGAAGGGGACGAGACGGTCATCGTGCCCGGCCCTTTCGAGGGAGGGAATGGGTCGTGAAGATCAGGATCGTGTTGACGGTTGTGGTGATCGTCGTGGTGGTGCTGGTGGTGTTGTTTTGCGCGGCGCAGGCGGTGGGCGAGTTGTGCGGGACGGGTTTTGACGTGGTGGAGGCGGCGCGCCAGAAGGTGGTGGGTGATGTGGCGCGGGGGGTGAGGGGCGATGGCGATTTGTGATCGTTGCTGGGGGAATGGGTACATTGTGACGTGCTGCGATGATATGTGTGTGGGGATGGATCATTGTATACACGGTGATGGGGAGGAGATCTGCTCGGAGTGTGGTGGTAGTGGCGAGGTCTTTGATGGTTATTATGATGGGTTTGATCCTGTGCCAAGCGATGACGAGGTGATCGAGCGGTGCGAGGATCAGCGGTTTTTTTCTGGATTGAATAGGCCGAGTGGGGAATGATGTTTCGTGGGGCGCGTCGGGGGAACTGGTTTGCAGGGACCGGGGATTGTTGGACCCGGCGCGCCCAATTCTGATAAACAATGAAACACGTGCTTGATTTCCGACTAGTTGACTATATCGTCCCAGATGGGATGGAATTGCCACGAGATGTATATGAATATTTGCGTCTTTGTATTGGGAGGCGTTTTAAGAATGTTGAGACTGGTCAATGTGTGACCAGATATAAAATTCCGGTCTATATGATGCAGGAATGGTTGGAAAAGTATGATCCTGAATCGCTAAATCAAGGGGGATGAGATGATTAGGATTGCGGTAGCGAATCAAAAGGGCGGGGTGGCCAAGACGACGACGGCGGTGACGCTGGCGCACGGGTTGGCGTTGAAGAATTACGCGACGATGTTGGTGGACCTGGACCCACAGGGGCAGTGTGCGAGTCATTTGGGGATCGGCCAGGGGGACGGGGTTTTCGATCTGCTGGTGAATGGGCCGACGCTGCGGGATGTGGTGCGGATGACGGGGCGTGACGAGTTGTGGTTGCTGCCGGGGAGCAAGCGTACGCGGACGGCGGAGACGTTGATGGTGGTGGAGGGGTTGGGCTGCCGGACGTTGGGGGAGCTGCTCGGTGAGCGGATCAACGGGGGGCTGAATTATCTGGTGATGGACACGGCTCCCAGCGCGGGCGGGTTGCAGGAGAACGCGCTGTGGTGTTGTGATGTGTTGATCGTGCCCTCTGCGGTGGATCATTTGAGTCTGGAGGGGGTGCGGGAGGTGTTGGCGACGTTGCAGGCGCTGCGGCGACCTCGGCCTCCGTTGGTGCGGATCCTGCCGACGTTCTATGACGAGGTAACGCGGGAGAGCGCGGCGAATTTGGCGGCGCTGCGGGCGACGTTCGGGGAGTGTGTGTTGGAGCCGATCCACCGGGCGGCGGTGCTGCGGGAGTGCCCGGCAATGGGACTGACGATTTTCGAGCACGATCCAGAGAGCCGGGCGGCGGGTGAGTATGCCGGGGTTGTGTGGGGGGTGTTGGATGTGTAACGATTTGAGAGGAGATAAGCGGTTGTGGCGGATCAGAGAGCATCCTGGGCGGGCACGGATGGATGATGTGATCTGGTTGGTGGGTGAGGTGGAGCGGCTGCGGCGGGAGTTGGTGGAGGTAGAGACGGTGAACCGCAGGATGCGGATGGAGGCAGCGAGCCGGGCGGGCAGGATGCCTCAAGGGGGATTGTAATGGGGGATCGACGGAATCCGTTCGAGGGGATGGAGGCCGAGCTGCGCTCGGCTAGGGAGCCGGTGGGGGCGTTGGGGTTGGTGGGTGGGTTGCCGAGTGGGTTGGGGCGGCGGCCAACGGGCGGGCGCAAGACGGGGCGACGGCCTGCGGAAAAGCGGAGACGGGCGCGGCGGGTGAATGTGACGTTCTCTGATGCCGAGATCCCAGAGCGGTTGCGGGCGCTTGCCAGGGAATGGGATATGGTGGCACCGGATGGGAGAAGCCCAAACGTGAGCGCAGTGGTCGAGGCATTGGTGATGCCATTGTTGTGCCAGGCCGAGGCGGGTGATTTTGTGCCTGATGAGTTGGGTTAGGGAGTTCGGCGGGATTGAAAAACGGCCATATTGGGGCGCGTTTGATACGGCACCGATACGGCACCAGGTACGGCACCAGGTACGGCACAGATACGGCACCGGATACGGCACCGTGTTGGTCAGAAATTTTATTTTTCAAGGTAGTATGGGTCGTTTTGCGTTTTTCGGTTCTTAGGAGGCGTTTAGGAGCGCTATGGAGACGATCGGAGCGGGCGTTGGTTTAGATTCCTCGGCTCCTTGCGTCGCTCGGAATGACGGCGCGATAGGAATCGCGTAGCACTAGGGGGAGGTGCGGTATGTTGGATGAGTTTGGGCGGTGTCGTGTTTGTGGCGCTCCTAGGAATTGGGCCGAGTTGGTTCGGCCTCCGTGGGAGCGGCGGGCGGATGCGGAGGGGTGGTCCAGGTTCTCGCAGTTCGACGCGGGGACGGTCGGGGCGGCGATCAAGGCGGGTGCGACGTATGAGAAGCGGCGACCAACGCGACCGGCCAAGCTGGAGAGTGATGTGTGGGTCCCGGTGGCGCAGGCGGCGTTCAGCGGGGTGATCGGGGCGCTGTTGGCCGGGACGGGGGCGGGGCTGCTGGGGCAGGGCTGGCGGTCGTTGTTGTGGTCGGGGATCGGTGGGGCGGTGACGTTGGGGGCGAGTTGGTTCATTATTCTGGGGGAGCACCGGCGGGCGCTGGAGGAGGTGGAGCGTATCGTGGGGCGAGATTTGAACGGGGATGGTATGGTGGGCAGTCCGTCTCCAGGTCCGCGGGATCCGATCACGGTGGAGAGTGTGGAGCGGGACGATAAGCGGCGTCTGCGGCGGATCCGGTATGTGACGCTGCCGGTGGGTGTGACGGATGGCGATCTGGAGCGGCTGGCCAGAGCGGTGTTGGTGGATGGGGCGGCGTTTTCTCGGCGGGGGGTGGCGGATGTGGTGAGCGGTGAAAAGTACGGGGGGATCAGTAAGGCGATGTTGGGGGGTGGGTTGTTGGGGTTTGTGAACGGGAAGAATGAGTATAACGGGTTGGTGTTGACTTTTTCTGGGCGGGCGTTTTTAAGGCAGTATTTGAGTTCTGATAATTAGACGACTAGGATGTTGATTGTGGAAGGAATAACGTGGAGCGCGATGAACGGAGAAGTATACCGCGTGTTAGCGTGGGGATGTGGAGCGCCATCAACAACAGTTGGCGTGATGAGCGTTATGGGATTGATAGAGCCATTCGATGCTATCATTCATTCAGACACAAACTTTGAACGATACCACACGAGAGAGATACGCGATTGGTACACTAACTATTTTCGTGAGCACGGTATGCGTGTTGAGATTGTGAGCGGCGGCGACATTCGAGAGGACGGTGCCGCAGATCATATACATATTCCGTTTTGGAGTTCCACTGGTGGCCCTTTGAAGCGTCAGTGTACGCGACATTTTAAAGTTGATCCATCGAAGCGAAGGATACGCGAATTACTAGGATTTCACAAATCAAAAGCGCCGCACCCTCGGCCTGGCAGCGTTGAACAATCCTACGGCTTCACACTGGAAGAGTTCACAAGAATGAAACCCAGTCGCGTTAAATTTATCGTCAAGAGGTTTCCTTTGTTAGAGCATAAAATGACGCGCCAGGATTGTATAGACTATCTGCAATCTTTCGGCTTGCCAGTTCCGAGCAAATCTGCTTGTATCTGCTGTCCTTACCGCCCAGCATCAGAATGGCTACAGATGTGTAGCGAATCTCCAGACGAATGGAAAGAGGCGGTACGTTTTGACGATGCCAATAGGCATAATCCACTTGCGGGTGACGGTAGCACGTCAGATCAGATTTTTATTTATAAACACGGTGGTGCATTGAGCGCAGCGAATCTTGAGGATGACGCAAAGAGGGAGAGAGTAAATAATGCTGTACAGATACCACTTTTGTGTGGTGATGGGCCGTGCTGGACGTAACTTCCGATAAAACGGGTACCCGGATGTGATTTAGTGGTGGTGGGTGGTGGTGGGTGGTGGACGGGGTGGGCTGCCACCAGTTGATGAGCGGTGAGTGGGGGAGGGGGATAGAGGATTGGATAATTTAACTCATTATTATGCGTGGAAGAATAATCCGAAACGAGCGACACTGTACAGGCGGCATTGTAAGGTGATCGCCAGGTTGCGGATGAATAGCGCCATCGTCGAGTTTGAGAACGGGCAACGTGAGTGTATTTCTAGGAATGCGTTGAGACGTTTGCCGAGTTCTGAACGGGAGGGGGGGTGACGATGTTGGGACGGATTGACGAGGTTTTGTTGAGTTTGGGGTTGGTGGCGATGTTGTGTGATGCGGTGGCGGGGAGTTGTTGGGAGGCGGAGTTTTATGTGCCGCTGGGGACGACGCGGGTAGATGAGTTGATCGACGCGGCGGGGGTGTTGGATGGGGAGGTTGGGGTGCCGGTGACGGCGTGGCGGCGGGAGAATGGGGTGGTGTTTTTGTGCCACGTGGGGCGGTAGGGGGCGACGCATCACCGGGGGATGGTTGTTTTTGCGGAGGTTTCGAGCGTGGGAGATTTGTCTTTTTGCGGGTGGTTTGCGGGTGATGCGTCGCCCGTACAGATGATCATAATCACAAGGGGGTGTGATGGATGTGGAGTTTGTGAAGGCGCAGGCTGAGCGGGCGCGGGAGTTGGAGCAGGTGTACGTGGCCTCGCGGGAGGTGCACGGGGCGGGGTGGAGCGTGCAGGCCCAGCGGATGCTGGAGCAGGTGAGGGAGAACCGGTTGTATTTTGAGGGAAGGTTAAGACAAGGCGATGTTGTGGGTGGGCGTGATGATGGTTACTAAAGAGCTGAGCGAGTCATTGTATTTTAAAGGGGGTAAAATGTCTGCTGATGAGTATCTAGAAGAGTATAAGCGGTCTGTGTTGTATTTAGTGAATGATCTTGGATATATTCCTATTGTTAATAGTAATGAGAGGGATGATATCAAAGAATTGGCTATAGAATCTGCAATGAATAGATTCCCTGATGCACATATATGTTATATGGAAAGGAGGAGCGAGATCAAGAGTGGTGGATTAGGAGCTAAAATCACGAGCGAACAATCGAGAATAGGTTGGTATATATGGGTTGGCGTGAGACAATTTTGGAAAGATATTGAAAGTATCTCCGGGCTTTCTATTGGATGTATGGGTGATGGAGATTTAGTAACAGAAAAAAAAGACAGCATAGAAATGGGGGATAAGATGCGATCTATACAAGAATTTGAGATGACAAGAGATAACCACAGATACTTGGCGTCATTGGTTGGTAAGAAGCAGAATGAAATAAATGTTAGAATAAATGATCAAAAAAGAGCGAGGAGGTCGGCTGCTGAATTAATTGGGAAGAGTATGTTCTCTCCGGCTGCCGCAGGAAGCGAGGTTGAGACTTGGCTCTCTTCAGCTAGATCGTTACTATTTAAAAGTAGTGATGATGAAAATAGCGATAATGGTGGCGATAAAATAATCGATGTATATCGTGAATTTGTGATGAGTTATGATTATATTCCGTCAGATGTTGCCTTGGCGCATTTTGGGGGATATTCTAAATCATCGTATGGACAATCAAGGAGAGATTTACGTGATAAAGAGGGTTTTGGTTTCAAAAGAGATGGTAGGAAGGGGTGGATTGTTACGCAAAGGCCAGTTGTAAAGGATGATGTGGTTGACAATAGTGATACATTCACGCTGGAACAGGTTCAACAGATTGTTAAAAAGGTCATTGAGCAAGTTATGAATGAATAAAGAAACAAGTGTTCTATTGACCAGAAGGAGGCAGGTGTGGTATAATTTGGGGTGAGATGGGCATCTCTGGGGAGCGGTTTTTTTTGCGCTTGTCCCTCACCCCACAATTGTATATTTTGTGGTCAAAGGCCAGCAATGGCGCGTTGCCCGCTCTGCGAGATGCCCATCTCCCGGACAGGTGCAGCCATTGCTGGCTTTTGCGTTTAGTAGAGTAAAGGAGATGGGCAAATGTTTATCGAAAAGATTGACGTGTTTGCGGTGGTGGCGTTGTCGCGGGATACGTGCGCGTTGTTGGCGGAAGCGTGCGCGGCGGCGTTGGAGGTGATCGGTGGTGCGGACCGGGAGGCGGATGTCCGGTTGTTGCGGGTGATGGGGGCGGCGTTCGAGGCGCTGGCGCACGCTGTGCGTGCTTAGGGCGGAGTTACGAGCGCCGGGCTGTGGGGTCCCGGCGCTTTTGCGTTATTCAGAAATAACGGTTGGGATAACCGTGATGTTGGGGGTTGACAGATTAGGGGTATGTGTGGTATAGTATGCAAAGAACGTGTGTTCTAGACGGGGGCTGCTGACGAATGAGTTTATCTGTTCTGGATGGTGACCGTGAATATTGTGTTCGTGGCCGGATCGCGTTGATCGTGCGCTGGCTGGTGGCACGGGCAGAGCGGTTGATGATCCCGGACAGGTTGGCGGTGACGTTCGATTGTGCCGGGTCCAGTGTGAGCGCGGAGGTGAAGGAGCGCGAGGCAGTGGACGCGGCTTTTTTGCGTTGATGGCCACCGCAGACGGTGGCTTGGCAGAAACTGCGTTTCTGCACGTGGTATAAATGATAAATAGATCCGGGTGACCGGGTCCGGCGTTAGCGTAGGAAGCGCGCTGCTTTTCCCGAAAGGGGGAGGCGGCGCGCTTTTTTTGTGGAGGGATGTGATGCGGGTTTTGGTTTTGTTGGTGGCGGTGGCGGTTTTGGTGGGGTGCGTGGTGGATGTGATGCCAACGGTGTCACCTTTACCCACGCCACCAGCGAGCCCGCTGGCGGTTCCTGGGCGCGATTTGGAAATCGCGGCTACTGGTGAATTTTTAGGAGGAGTTGAGATGGATTTGGCGGAGATGTTGGCAATTGCAATTTTTCTTTCGATGGTGGCGAACCGGTTGATCGACGCGCTGGCGGTGCCGATATTCGAGCGGTATGCGCTGGATACGTTCTGGCTCAAGTATGTGTCTTGGGTGGTTGGTGGGGCGCTGGTGGGATTGAGCGGGGTCAATCTGTTCGTGGCATATTTGCCGAATGAGGTGGTCGGTTTGGTGCTGACGGCTATCGTGTGCGGCGGTGGAGCGAATTTCATCAACGATCTATTCGGCGGGAAATAAATAGTTTGCCGTTGTGGACGTTGAGACAAACGAAGCGGCGGTGATCCTGGAGTCTCGCAAGCGGGCGGTCAAACGTTTGCGAGGCGTCGTAGCGTCTCTGGAGGAAAAGATCGCGTCAATCCGGGTGATGGTCGAGGAGTTGGAGCAGGTGCGCGAGGAGTTGCTGAACGTGCTGATGGTATTCACGTTTGCTAATGAGTTGGACGGGGTGGGTGAGAATGGTGCTGTGTGAACATCGAATGGATCCCGCTCCTGGTGGCGCTGGCGGCGGCATTGCCTGGCTTATATGCGGCGTGGCGGCAGCGCAATCTGACGGATGCCAACGCGACGGCCAGAATTGCCGAGACGGCGATTGGTTTGCTGGATGATCTGCGAGAGGAAAATGTGCAGTTGAAGAACGAGCGGCGTAACTGGTACATTGAACGGCAGACGTTGCACGAGACGTTGATGTCGTGTATGGCCAAATGCCGGATGATGGAGGCAGAGCGAGCCATCGGGAAGGCGGTGGCCGGTGAGGAGAACGGTGTCGAATAATTGGGCGGTCGAACGGATCAAGGAGATCGCGGCAGATCTGCGGACGCGAATGGACGGTTTGCCAACGCTGTCTGATGAGCTGGTCGAGATGGCCGAGCAGTTGCAGGTGGACGTGGATGAGTTAACGCTGCCATACGTGGACATCATCGAGCATATTCCGGTCAATCCAGAGCCGACAGACCCGGAGGCGTGGTGGCTGCGAGAGCCGGGCGAGATTGATGGGATCACGATCCACCACACGTTGAGCGCCAGCCCAGAGGCGACAGCGCGATACGTGATTGATCAGAAAGGGCGTCCGACGCTGCCCTATCATTTCTGGGTGAGCCAGGCGGGGGAGTGCTGGCTGTGCGTGCCGTTACATTACGGGATGTGGCACGACCACACGGGGCACAGAAACGTGAATATCAGCGTGGGGATGGCGGGGCATCTGCACAAGGTGCTGCCGGCGACGGAGCAGATGGCGGCGACGGTGCGGCTGGTGGCGTGGCTAATGGAGGAATACAGCATCCCGCTGGAGCAGGTGCAGGGACACAATGATCGATACCGGGCGACGGTGTGCCCTGGGTGGGGCGATATGGGTTGGCGGTCGTTGTTTTACACAGCGTTGAGGGATGAAATCGGTGAGCCGTTTTAATAACGTTCCACATTCTGGAGGAGCGCAGGAGAGCCAAGAGGGGCCCTCGAACCCCGCCCTCGATGGTTCCTCACCCCCTGGCGATCCTGTTCTCCTCCAGGGTGTTGAGCCACCGTATGATCCGTTGACGCTGCCGGGGTTTGAGGGGGCGGTGATGGATCCGTTGAGTGAGGCGCAGTTGAAGAGCGAGGCGGCGCGGAAGGTGTTCGAGGCTGGGGACGCGGCGGCGGAGCCTTGGATGGACGATTATTGGGATCTGCTGGGTGAGGGGTGGAGCTGGCGGCAGGCGGTGTATATGTTGTGGGAGGCGCAGCCATCGCAGAACCGGACGCCAAAGACGCAGGGCGAGCTGGCGACTGAGATCCTGGGGCTGACGAGCGACCGGGTGATCAGGACGTGGAAGGCGGATAACCCGGCCATTATGGCCAGGATTGCCAAGTTGACAGCGAGCGCACTGGGTAAGGCGCGGAGCCGGGTGATCCGGGCATTGATCGAGAGCGCGTCATCGGCCAATTACCGGGCGCACGCGGACCGGAAATTGTTCCTGGAAATGACGGGTGATTATAAAAAGAGCGAGACGATCCGGGTGGGGGCGATGGTGCCGGACGACCTGGAGGAGATGACGGAGGACGATCTGCGGGCGCTGGCCTACGAGCCGGGAGAGGGCCGTGGGTAACGATACACGATTGGCGGCCAAGCGGGAGCTGGCCCGGCGCAAGCTGGCGCGGGACTCGTTCCTGGATTTCGAGCGGTACGTGTACAAGGGGTACCCGTTCTGGGCGCGCCACCTGAATCTGCTGGCCAGCTACCTGGAGGACGTGGAGCGGTACGTGGCGACGGATGGGGCCGAGGGCATCGGGCGGTTGATGGTGTTTATGCCACCCCGCCATTGGAAGAGCACGACGACGAGCGTGTTGTTCCCGACGTGGGTGCTGGGGCGCAACCCGGACCTGCGGATCGGGATCACGAGTTATAACGCGAGCCTGGCGAAAGGGTTTTCGCGTCGGGCGCGGAATCACTTGATGGATGACCCGTTCCGGGCATTGTTCGGAGACCGGGCGGCGGGCGACGTGGACCTGGTCGAGGTGAGCGGCGAGAGCCGGAGCGTGGAGGAGTGGAACCTGCTGGGAACCAGGGGCGGCGTGATGGCGGCGGGCGTGGGCGGCGGTATCACGGGGCGCGGGTTCAATCTGCTGATCGTGGACGACCCGCACAAGGACCGGGCTGAGGCGGAGAGCGCGGCCAAGCGGGATGCGGTCTGGAGCTGGTGGACATCCACAGCACGGACGCGCATCGAAAAGGGCGGCGCGGCAATCGTGATCCAGACGCGGTGGCACTCGGATGACTTGAGCGGCAAGCTGATCAAACAGATGGTGACCGAGCCGGACGCGGACCAGTGGGAGATCGTGTGTCTGCCAGCGCTGGCAGAGACGTGGGCGCAGGCGGTTGCGGCGGATGAGGTCGAGCGAGCGCTCAAGGATGGCTGGTTTATGAGCGTGGACCCGCTGGACCGGGTGCCGGGCGAGGTGTTGTGCGAGCGGATGTTCGATTTGGATTATTTTCGTCCCATCCGGGCCAACAGCGGCTACGATTGGGACGCGCTGTACCAGCAGCGTCCGCGCAGGCTGGAGGGCAAGCTGATCAAGGCAAACCAGATCCAGATCATCGATGTGGACGCGGTGCCGGGCGAGGTACGTCCGGTGCGGTATTGGGACCTGGCGGTGGGGCGCAGCAAGCGGGCGGACTGGATCTGCGGCGCGTTGTGTGGCCGGGACCGGAAAAAGAATTTCTACATTATGGACATTGCACGGATCGCGGCTCCGTGGTCGTCGGCACGGCCCAAGATGGTGCGGGTGATGCGTGAGGATCCGGTCGAGGTGGTGCAGGGGATCGAGGTGGCCGGGCAACAGGATGGATACTACCAGGAGCTGCGGGACGATGACGCGCTCCAGGGCGTGAGCGTGGTCCCGGTGGCTCCCAGGGGAGATAAAGAGGCGCGGGCGCAGTTGTGGGCGACGCGCATCGAGGACCAGAAGGTGTTTATGGTGCGCGGGCCGTGGAACGATACGTTCGTGGCCGAGGCACTGAGTTTTCCGGGCGGGACGCACGACGACCAGGTGGACGGGGTGAGCGGCGGGTGGCAGATGCTGCCGGGGTATGTGAGTATGGAGGACCTGCCGCAAGCGCCGGACAAGTCTAGCCAATGGGATTTGTTTAACGAGACAGGGGGACAAAGAGAAAATGGGACAAGGAGCCTATGGCTAGGATCAGTCTGATGCCTGAGAAGGGCGAGAGCGGCCTCCAGGAATGGAACGGCCAGGTTATGGAGTCGTACACGTCCAAGCTGTATTGGCCGGGGGCATTTTCGATTTACGACGAGATGCGGCGGCGAGATCCGACGATCCGCACGATCTGGAACGCGCTGATCTTGCTGGCCAGGACTGCGTCGTGGTACGCAGAGCCTGGGGGCGCGACGGACGGGGACAAACGGGCGGCGGATTTCTTGAATTTGGCGATGGACGATATGAGCCATACCAGCGAGGACGCGGTGGAGGATGCCCTATCCTGCGTCCTGTTTGGTTGGAGCTGGTTGGAGCTGGTATACAAGCGGCGGGATGATGGTCTGGTGGGCTGGAAAAAGTGGGCCGTGCGGCGACAATCCTCGTTTCACAGGTGGGAGATTGATCGTGCGGGCGGAGTGCAGGGGATGGTGCAGCGGCCTGCCCCGGACTACCAGAAGCGGACGATCCCCATCGAAAAGAGTTTGCATTTTACGTCCCAGCGGGACGGCGGCAACCCGGAGGGTTTTGCGCTGCTGGAGAGCCTGTACGAGATCTGGTATTACGTGAAGAATTACCAGATTATGCAGGGGATTGGCTGGCAGCGGACGTTTGTCGGTTTGCCGGTGTTCGAGTATGAGGAAAAGCCCTCTGCCGACGATAAGTCAGTGGTCGAGCGCGTGGGCCAGGGCCTGACGATGGATGAAAAGCAGTACGTCAGCGTGCCGTCAGGTATAAAATTCAGGCTTGAGAGCGCGAATAACGCGGGAGCAGAGGCGCTGCTGAACACGATCAAATATTACCGGCTTTTGATGTTGCAGACGTTGCTTGCCGATTTCATCGACCTGGGGACGGGGCAGACTGGGAGCTGGGCATTGGGGAGCGACAAGAGCCAGTTGTTCCTGATGGCGGTCGATGGGTTCCTGGACCGGATCGCAGGTGTGGTAAACCGGTTCGGGGTGGCGCGGCTGATGGGATATAACCCGTCGCTGGCGGTGACGGGGATGCCAAAGGTGGTCCACACGAAGGTCGAGAAGCCTGCGCTGGGGCAGTTGGGGAACTGGTTGCAGCAGATCGGGGACAAGTTGAGCTGGCGGCCTGAGGACGAGGATTGGCTGCGGCGACGAACGGGTATGCCGACCATCAGCGCGGACGCTGATAGTTCAGCAAATTCAGATCGGAATCAGAATTTGCAGGTTGATGAACAAGAAGAGCTGGCCGAGTTCCAGGAGGGGGAGCCGGACGGGCGTGGGGATGCAGAGTCGGCAGTCGAGGTGGCGGTGCGGCAGGCGTTTGGTGACCAGGCGGAGCGGGTGATCGAGGCGCAGGCATCCGGCGAGGGTAACGTGGGAGATAACGGCGATTTTTGGACCGCGGAGGATGCCGTGATGCGGTCCGAGTTGTTAGGGCCTCTCGTTTCTGTGTTGGTGCGGGCAGTAGAGTCGGCAGCGATAGAGATGGGAGTGGATTGGACAGAGATAAACGCGGACGCGCTGGCATGGGCCAGGGAGTATACATACGATCTGATCACGGGATTGAACGAGACGACGCTGCGCAACGTGCGGGAGGCGGTGGCGGCGTGGATAGAGACGGGCGGGGAGTTGGGCGAGCTGGAGGCGCTGTTGGAACCTGTTTTTGGGGCGAACCGGGCGCAGATGATCGCCATCACGGAGGTGACACGGGTTTTTTCAGAGGCTAATAATCTTGTTTTCCAGGCTGCGGGGCTGCCGGAGGCGATATTCAGGCCACCGGCTCACGTGCGGTGCCGATGCTGGTTGCGGCCGGAGCGGCTGCCTAATGGCGAGTGGGTGATCGTGTGGCAGACGGCGAGCGACGAGCGGGTGAGCCAGGTTCCGGTGGCGACGCCGTGGGGGGCGTTGAGCGACAGGGATCTCCAGGGCGTAGTGGTGAGTGCGAATTACGGAGGAATGACATTGAGCGCGGCAAGAGCGATGGTGGGAAATGCTTGATCCGAGTGGGTTGGAGGAGTTTTCGGACGATGCACGGCGATTGAGCGCGGCGCTGGCCAGGTATGGCGAGTTTGCGCGGCAGGAGATCGGCGGAAAGATGCGCCAGGCGCTGCTGCTATTGGCGGGACGGGCGGCGGTGTATCCGTCTCCTCCAGGGGGGAGCACGTATAGGCGGATGGGCACGCTGGGGCGGTTGTGGCGCGGCGGCAGGCCAGTGGTGAACTTTGGGGGCGGAGGGGCGTCTGTCGAGGGAACGATCTCGAACGCGACGCCATACGGGCCATTTGTACAATCACCGGCCGAGCAAGCGTATATGCACCGGGGCCGGTGGCAGACGACGGAGGACGTGATCCGGGACAGCGTGGGGGATGTGGACGCATTGGTGAGCGAGGCGGTGGACGCGATATTGGCGCGGATCGCGGCGGCGGCAAGGTGACCGGAGGGATTATGGGTGAGATGGTAGATTTTTTGTTTGGCGAGCTGGCAGAGGGGCAGCCGGTCGAGGTGCTGCGGGTTGGGTCGTTCACGGATTTGAACGGGCAGGCGGTAGACATTACGAGTGATGATCTGGACGCATTTGTGGTCAATTTCGATGACGGGGCAGCAGGGCAGGAGGTACCCATCGACGTGGATCACGAGCGGGCAGAGGCGGCGGGGTGGATCAAGTCATTATCACGGGCCGGTGACCGGTTGGTGATGGTGCCGGACTGGAACGAGATGGGCAAGATGTTGGTGGGTGACCGGGTGTACCGGTACGTGAGCGCGACGATAGACGTGGCGCGGCAGGTGATCAAGAGTGTGAGCCTGGTGAATTTCCCGGCTGTGAAGGGATTACAGCCTGTTGAGTTGAGCGAGGGGGTGTACACGATGGAGATCAGTGGACTGTTGGAGCGGGTGTTGGCGGCTGTGACGGCTGCGTTCAGCGGCGGGGAGGAGGGAGATTCTGAAGAAAGGGAACGCGAAAACACGGATACAAAGGATGATGAATTGGAAGAATGTCAAGATTTAGAAAAGGAGAATGTGATGGACGAAAAAGAAAAGGCCGAACTGCGGGCCAGGATCCGCGAGGAAGTGGAGGCAGAGATGGCCGAGCAAAAGGTGACACGGGCCGAGTTGAAGGACGAGGCGCGGGCCGAGGTCGAGGCGGAACTGGCTGCCAAGTACGAGCGGCGTCAGGGCCTCGTCGAGTTCGCGGCTGAGGTGTGCGGTGCCGGGTTGAGCGCCAAGCCTGACGACGTGGTTGATGTGCTCGATGCACTGCCGGACGAGCATACCGCTGCGGTCAAGCAGTTGCTCAAGGCGAAGGTGGTCGAGTTCGGAGAACGTGGGTCTACCGGGGCCGGGAACGATAAGAAGAAGCTGGAAGGGCCCTATGCAACCCAGTTGCGGGCCTGGAAGCAACGGGGCCAGAACGTGGCCGAGTTCTTCGAGTTGAACGAGGACATTCTGGGCAAGGCGGACGAGTACGATCTGTCCGAATTTGAGGAGGAAAAGTAAGATGGCTGATTTGACTGCAAATGCTCCACTCCGTTTTCTGGGGGAGCCCAAGAGCGAAAAATGGACGTTGGACAACAGCGCGGCCCAGACGATCTACAAGGGCCAGCCGATGATCCTTGACATCAGCGAGGATACGGTGTACGTGCGCGGGTTCGTGGACGCGACCACTGTGGCGGCGGACGATATTTTCATCGGGGTCGCAGCAGAACCGGAGACTGTGGCGACCACAGACACCGAGACGGACAACGAGATCGAGATCTATACCTGGCCTACTATCATCGGGTTTAAGAGTACCGTGTTCACCGACGCAGACGTGGGCGATACGGTGTATATGTCGGACAGCGCGACGCTGAGCGCGACGGCAGCGGACAACCCGCAGATCGGCAAGCTGCACCGGGTGTTGAACGGGTACGCTTACGTTCAATTGATCACCCCGCAGGTATGCACCGGGGCCTAACACGGATTACAGGAATAAGATAACGGATAATAGGAGGTTTTAGATGATTTCAGGGAATGTCCCACAACATTTAGTGGTAGGTGCACGGACCGGGTTTCTGACCGCGTTGCGGGAAAGCCCAATGCCGTGGCAGCGGGTGGCGATGACGTTCAATATGACGGCCAAGAGTCACGATCTGGTCGATCTTGGCGCGGCTCCGATGCCGGTCGAGAGCAAGACCGGGCGCGAGATCCAGGATTACATCGAGAAGAGCCTGACCGTCACACCGTCGGACTGGGAGATCATCGTCTGGATCAGCCAAAACGCGATTGACGACGATCAGACGGGTGCTCTGGAGCAGAAGGTGCGCGGCGCGGGCCGAAACTTTCAACGCCACATCAACAAGCGCGTGTTCGAGGTGCTGAATGCCGGTGATAGTCAAACATACGGCGCGTGCTACGACGGGCAGGATTTTTTCGACAGTGATCACGTAGATCCGGGTGCCCACTACCAGACCGCGCAGGATAACGAGGGTGGTGCTGCCCTCAGTCTGGACAATTTCGAGACGATGCTGATCGCGGCCCAGGCATTCGTGGACGACCAGGGGGAGTACACTGACTATGACTATGATCTCCTGGTGTGCTCGCCCTCTCTGCGCCGGATCGCGGCCAACATCGTCGGCAACCCGCTGGCATACGACAGCGCGAACGACGAGATCAACCCATACACCAATTTTGATATGGTGGTGACGCCATACTATGACTCGACCGCGTGGCACATCGTGGCGTCCAGCGAGCCGATCAAGCCCATCATCGTGGCGATGCGCAAGGAGCCGAGCTTGCAGGATGCGTGGTTCGATCCGCAGATGCCAGACGGCGGCAGGCACTATTTCAAGTTCTTTGCCCGGTACGAGATGTACTATGGAGACTGGCGTCTGGTGAAACAAGGGAACACCTAAGAATCGCTATTCGCAATTCTGAGGAGGTGTATCGTGCGGGTGTTTGCCTATTGCACCGAGCTGGCCAAGGCGGCGGTGGGGAAGGCGACGGGCGTCGAGCCGGTCACTTCTCCACCGCTGACGGCCAGCACCTTCGACCCCGAGTGGCTGGAGGGGCGAGACGTGATCTATTTCCGGCTGCACGGGATGGATGGCCAGGCGGGATGGTTCGGTGAGGGCACCGGCCCCCTGGGGTTCGGGAAAACGCAAATGCTGGCGCTGGGACTAGGCCAGTTGCGCGATGTGAACCTGGGCGGGGCGGTGGTGATCGTTGCGAATTGTTATGGCGCAAATGATGACCCGATGGTGCAGGCGCTGTACGATGCAGGGGCGAGCGCGGTGATCGCCGGTCCGGGTAAAAACCTGGCGTTGGGTGATCGCGTGGTGGGCACGGACCTACTGGCGCGGTGGGTGATCGCCGGGCTGGCGGTAGGACTATCTGTCAAGGTGGCGTTGATGGGGGCCAAGGCGCGGTTGATGGCCTCGATCTGGCGCAGGTCGGATAGTGATGCATTAGAGTTCAAAATTATGGGTCGAGAGACCATAGGAGGGAAAAACGATGAGTAAGGCTGAGAAGGTTGTAATCGGGGCGGCGCTGGTGTTGGCGCTGCTGCTCGGTGGGTTCGCCGGGCTGCGCGGGCAGCCGGTCGAGTATCAGGAGATGAGTGCCAGCGGGTACATTTTCAAGCTGGAGGATGGATCCGGTACGACACAGTTGACTGTTGACGATGATGGCGCTCTCAACGTGGTGGGGGCGGCTGATTTCGACAGCACGTTGAACGTGGATGGCGCGGCGACGCTGGCCGGGGTCACCTGGTCCGGGACGGTGGATCTGAACGGTCAAAAGCTGGACTTGGACGCGGACGCGGACACGAGCCTGACGGCGGACACGGACGATCAGGTGGACGTGGAGATCGGTGGCGCTGATATCCAGACGTGGAAGGATTGGGGGGCGTCTACGATCACGACAGACACAACAAAGCATCTGTTCGAGATCGCAGATTCCACCAATGTGATGACGGCTGGCACGAACAGCCTGGCGGCGTTCAATATCGACTTGGGGATCGGCGATTCGACGGCCGGTACAAATAGTGTGTATGGTATTTTGATTGATAACATCAGCCAGGACGCGCAGAACACAGAGACGGCGATCGCACTGGGTGGCACCGGATGGGACATCGGGTTCGATGTAGCTGGTAATATGGTTGATCTGGATGCAGATAACGATACCAGTATTACAGCCGACACGGATGACCAGATTGATATCGAGATCAGCGGCGCGGACGATTTCCAGTTTACGGCTAATACGTTTAGTGCGTTGTCGGGTTCAACGATCGAGGCGAATAATATCAGCGAGGAGACGGCAGACGCTGGCGTGACTATCGACGATGAGTTGACGGTTAGCAGCACATTTTTCCCGTCTTATGCGGATGAGACGATCACGGATGGAGAGACACTGACACCCACCAAGACGTTCTATAATCTGGATTCGGCTGGCGCGGTGACGGTGACGCTGGCAGCTACTGGAACGGAGGGCCAGTTGCTCATTCTGTGCGGTGACGATGCCAACGATATTACAATCGCCGATAGCAATATCCGCACAAACGATGGTAATGCTCAGGTGCTCAATCAATACGATTGCATCACGCTGATCTATGTGGACAGCGAGTGGGTCGAGTTGAGCGAGAGCAATAACAGTTAGGAGGCGACTATGTACGAGGTATTGGTCAGTGAGAAATATCGCTGGGATACCGCCAGGGTGGCGGGGCGGATTTTCAGCAAGCGGGGCGTGGAGTACATCCACGAGCACGAGATGACGGACGAGATCCGCAATTCTCCGCTGCTGAGCGTGGTCGAGGTGAAGGCGGCAGAGCCGGAGCCAGAGCCGGATCCAAAGAAGAAACCCGCCAAGGCGCGCAAGTCTGGAGGTGAATGATGCCGGGTAGACCATCACACGTAGTGACGTTGGGGGCGGAGGCCGTGGCAGCCTCCACCCCTTACGTGTTGGTTGATCTTTCTGACACGACGAACTTTCCTCACACGGTCACGACAGAGCTGCACCTTCTGGGGCTGATCCTGAGCGCAGAAAAGGCGTCTGATGGGGTGTACGATGTGTGGGTGGGCGTGGTGACCGAAAACGATGCGACGAACGGAAGCGTTACGTGGGTCCATTGTTTTCATCTGGAGTCGGTGATCAACGCGACGGACAGCACGGACCGGTTCCACACTTCCGTGGACTTTACGCTCGGCGGGCGAAACCCGGAGGGCGTCAATCTGGTCGTGGTGAGCGGGGCGCTGACGAACTTTGCGAGCAATTTGACGCAGGCAGATAACGTGAACTGGCAGAACGATACCAATCGGGCGAGTCCGGTGGGATCGACGACCAAGCCGGGCACCGGTGACATTGTGGTGTGGGTGGAAGAGGTGAGCGGGTCCGGTACGCTGGACTTTTGTCTGACGGGGATCTATGAGGCGGCTTGACGTAGATTGAGGGGTAGAATATGACGATCGGTGACAACAGTTACGGGACGGTTGCAGAGGTCGGGGCGCTGGTACCGCTGTACGCCACGGCGACGGGGACGACGTTCGACGCGACGACGCGGCCGACGATCACACAGGTGGAGGGGATGATCGACCGGGTGAGCGGGATCGTCAATGTGGTGCTGGCGGAGGAGGGTTTCGATATTCCGGTGACGCAGGCAGACGCCAAGCTGGCGCTGGACGATTTCGTGGTGATGCACGTGGCGCATCTGGCGGCATACGCCAACGGCGCGGGCCCGTTCGTGTCTGGCGCTGACGAGATGCGGTACACGACACCTACCAGAGTGATTATGCGAGACGCGGAGATCTTTATCAAGGACCGGGCCAAGGGGTTCGAGCTGTTGGGCGCGACCAGGACGTACAAGATGACGTACGGGCTAGAGTATCGAGACGTTGACGACGCAGGGGATGATATAGAGCCGGTGTTTCAGCGTAAGATGATGGGGAACGCGGTCGTGGATTGGGACACTGACTGATGGCCGGAGACGCGACGATACAGGCGGCAATCCAGACGTTGATCCGGGCACTGGCGAATTTTGCGGACGCGGACGTGACGCTGGGCGATTTCCAGGTGTTGGGTCGGGGGTCAGATCCGTATGCTATCGTCGTTGCGGGGCCGTTCGAGGCGCTCAGGAGCGGGGATTATGGACAGGTAACGTATGCGTGGACGCATTACGTGGAGGTGTGGTCCCGGTTCACGGGTGACAGCCTGAGCGGGCTGGTTACGGCACGGCAGGCGGTGGTGGACCAGATCAACAAGTATCCGACGCTGAACAGTACGGCGAACATCACGAACAGTTGGGCGAGCGCCAGCGACGAGCTGATGTACTTGTGGCAAAAGGGGGAGCGGACGTCGGCGTTGCCGAGTTTTGCGGGGTTCCGGGTGACGGTGAGCACGGTGGAGGAGATCGGTTACGCGGGATCGGGTGAGTTTGCGTGATGGCTATAGTGGCGTGTGTGATCGCGTTCAATGAGGGGAAGCTGCTCCCTGCGTGCTTGGACAGCCTGGAGATGAAGGTGGACCGGGTGGTGGTGGTGGATGGGGCGTTCGCGCAGTACGAGCACACGGTGCCCTCTTCCACAGACGGGACGCAGGTGATCGCCGAGTGTTACGGGGCCGAGTGGGTGGACGCGCCGAGGGCTTGGGCGGACGAGGTGGAAAAGCGGAACGCGAGCTTGATCGGGAATCCGGGGGACTGGTACTTTGTGATCGACGCGGACGAGCGCCTCCAGGGCGAGCTGCCGGTGGCAGAGCCGGGGCGATACTATGCGATGATGATCAACACGTGGAACGGGGCGCAGTCTTGGGGTGTGAGGATGTTCCAGGAGACGGGAGACGTGCGGTACGAGGGCGCGCACAGCGCGGTGTGGCAGGATGGGAAATTGCTGGACGTGAAAGGTGCGCGGCGCTGGCCTCCGGCGTATGGGAACATCTTACACCTAAAGTATGCGCGTCCGGTCGATTATGCGCGGCGGATGCGGGCGTACGTGCAGTGGAGGAACGAGCGTGAGCGAGACTATAAAAAGCGCCACCGTGTTTAGGTACGTTGGAGATGGGGCGTACGCGATGGGCGTCCCGGCGCGCGATCTGACGCGGTTCGATTTGGTAGAGATCGAGCAGCGGGAGGGGATCACGGAGGCGGACGTGGAGCGCACGGGATTATACGTGGTGGTGGAGGTCGTGGAGGTCAAGCCGTTTTGCGGGGCAGAGACGGCGAGCGGCGGGCGATGCAAGCGGACTGTTGGGGCGTGGGGAGAGAGATGTTATCAACACCAGGAGGTTGTAGATGGCGACAGCGTTAAGGGCATTTAGTAAGATTCAGATTAGCAACGAGGAGGGCACGCCTGGCTCGGCGGAGGCAGCTACAGAAATATTGTACGGGATGCTGACAACGGCGGAGAGCGCGAACACGTTGCACAGTCCGGACGAGGACCGGGGCAGCCTGGCGCGCCATATGGCGAATGACTTGTTCGTGGGCAACGAGGCGCGGCTGACGTGGACGGGTGACGTCAATTTCCGTCATATCGCGTACGCGCTGTCAATGTCTTTGTGTGGCAATATCACGCCGACGCAGCCGGACAGCACGAACGAGCCGAACGCGTATTTGTGGACGTTCACGCCGGGGCTGACGACGGCAAACACGCCGGACATTGCAAACGGGATCGATACGTTCACGATCGAGTATGGGGACAATGTGCAGGCGTATGAGTCGGAATATTGTTTTTGCACCAAGCTGACGATCAGCGGCGCACCGAACGAGGCTTGCCAGTTCACGGCGGAGATCGTGGGCAGGCAGCGGACGGAGACGACGTTTACGGGTGCGCTGACGGCGCAGAGCGTGCAGAGAGCGCCTTTCAACCTGGCCGAGTTTTACGTGGACACCACAGGGGCGGGTTTGGGTGGCACTCAAAAAACTGGCGTGTTGAAGGCGTTCACGTGGACGCTGGACACAAAGTTCGTGCCGGTCTATACGAGCGATGGGAACTTGTATTTCGCGATAGTTGGCGAGAGCAAGAAAGCGCCAGAGCTGACGCTGACGTACGTCCGGGGGACGACCTCGGAGGCGGAGCGGGATAAGTACGACGCGAGAACGACGACGTTTATTCGGTTGGCACTTAAGGGGGCGACGGAGCTGGACAGCGGGCAAAGCAACGTACCGTATTTATATCTCGACACGGCAGTTAGGTACACGGACTGGCCGACGTATGGGGACGAGGATGGGCTGGCGACGGTGCAGGTGACAGCCGAGGGCGTGTATGATAGCACGTGGGCCAAGATGTTCCAGGCGGCGCTGCTGACTGATCTAGCCGCTTATCCGTAGGATAGATTGGTTCAATCTCCAAGATTGAACCAATCTTTGAGGGGGGGGTATTATGCCGAGGTTTGTGGGGGAGACGCGGGTGGTGCAGGCGTCTTGGTGGGATGAGAAGGAGACGGCGACGATCCGCAAGCTGGGATACGGGGACCGCCAGGCATTGAGCGCGGTGTACGTGCGGATGGAGCCGCAGGATGGCGGGGGATACCGCAAGGTGTTCGATCCGCAGTTGGCGCTGGAAAAGATGAACGTGGCACTCTTGGAGCTGGCGCTGGTTCGTTGGACGGACGAGGACGGCGAAGAGATGCCGGTGACGGCGGAGCGGATCCGGGCGTTGAGCGAGGAGGACGCGGGGTTCCTGCTGGCCGAGATCGCGGATTTTAACCCACGGAGGACGCGCAGCGCGGAAGATCAAGCCACGTTTCGAGGTCGAGGTGGAGGTGGCGATCAGGAACGGTAGCGTGCTGCCGAGTGATCTGACGGATGCGGTGATCTGCCGTTCGATGGGGTGGAGCTGGCGCGAGTTGATGGAGACACCGGCGCACGTGGTGGACGACGTGCGGGTGATGCTGTCCAAGATGGGGGCGGTGGCGCGGGGATAGGAACGGGTGTTCTATTGACTGGCGGTGTGGGGTATGGTAAAATGAGAAGCGATTCTGGCGAATCAATGAAGGGGCTTTTTTGCCGCCTTCCTATTTACAACCCTACACGTTGTGGTCAAAGAGCCACAGTGGAGCGGCTGCCCCTCAGATTCGCCAGAATCCGGGAAGTTTTTTCCACTGTGGCTCTTTGGCGTTCTAGTTCCCTTCTGGGAGAAAGGATTCTGGCAAATGAACGAGCAGGAAAAGCAGGCGTTGATGGACGAGGCGGTGGCGATCGCGGCAGAGTTGCCGGAGGAGGTGCACGGCCAGTTGCAATTGATGGACATGATCAGGATGTACCAGCGGGTGCTGTCTCGGCGGGAGGTGTTTGCGCCATTGGAGAACGCGGTGATGTGGGATGCTTTCCGGGCGACGGTCGAGGAGGCAGTGGAGGCGATCTAGCGGGGCACGGGAACACGGGAATAAAGAGCACGGGGCGTCGTACGGCGTCTCTGTGCTCTTTATTGTTGGGAATCGGCGGGGATTTGTGTTTTCCGGTTCTTAGCGGGCTTCTCTGGTGGCGTTGGGGCGACGCATTCCCAAGAGATGGGCCGTTTGGCGGGTGTTTCGAGCGTGGGTGATGGGTCTTTTTGCGGGTGTTACGCGGGGAATGCGTCGCCCGTACGGTGCGGGGAATGCGGGGGTAGGGTAGGCGATGGCGACGAGTAAAAGCGTTCTGGAGATGGTGCTGCGGGCCAAGGATGAGGCTAGCAGGACGTTGGGCAAGGTGGGGGACGCGGTAGACGACGTGGGCGGGAGCGCGGAGGAGACTTCCGACGCGGCTAATTTGCTGGGTAACGCGATCACTGCGGCCGGGGTGGTCGCGGCGGCCAAGGCGGCGTTCGAGCTGGCCCAGTTGGGCGCGGCGAGCTTGCGAACCAAGGCGGCGTTCGAGGCGATCAGCGGCGGGGCCGGGGAGGCGAGCCAGAACCTGGAGGCGATGATGGTGGCCACCAGGGGGGCGTTGAGCGAGCAGGAAGCGATGGCGGCGGCTAACCAGTTGGCGCAGATGGGGCTGGCCAACAACGCGGCAGAGTTGGGCAACGTGACAGAGATGGCGGTCCGGCTCGGTACGGCGATGGGGCGGGACGCGGCGAGCAGCATAGAGGAGTTCTCTCTCCTGCTGGCGAACCAGAGTATACCTCGGCTGGACACGTTCGGGATCAGCGCGGGCAAGGTGCGAACACGGATCCAAGAGTTGCAAGCGGCGACGCCAGGGCTGACGCGAGAGATGGCGTTTATGCAGGCGGTGATGGAAGAGGGCCAGGCTTCGATGGAGCGGTTGGGACCGGCGACGGACGACGCGGCGCTGGCGTTCGAGCAGTTGGACGCGAGTGTTAAGAATCTCAAGGCGGCATTTGGCGAGGGGTTAGCGCCAGAGATCGCGTCGTTCCTGGGGATTTTGGCGGATGGCGTGGGAGAGATCACCGAGTTCCAGCGGGCGTTTTCGCAGGCACGCGAATCGTCGGGGGGGTTGGAAAAGACGATCGGTGCGTTGGTACCGGGCGTTGGGGCGTTGATCAATACGATCCAGGCGCTGAGCGGCGAGACGCAAGATTTGAGCGCGTGGGTGGAGATGGGACGCCACCAGGTGGACGGGTGGGCGGTCAGTATGCAGACGGCGAACGATGCGTCCCGCCAGGCGGCGCAGGAGAGCGCGACGCTGGCCAGGCACCAGGAGGATTTGTCGGGGGTGTTCGAGCAGGCGGCGAGTTCGAGCAACGTGACAGCAGAGGCGCTGTACGATCTGAGCACGGCGGCGAGCAAAGTGGCGGGGTCGTTCGGAGAGATGACGTTCGATAACGAGACGCTGTGGAATATGGCGCTAGCCAGCGGGGCGAGCATAGATGCGTTGAGTGCGCTGGCTCAAAACCTGGGAATCGCGACACAGGCCGAGATTCAGAATACAATGGAGGCGTATGCCCTGGTCGAGGCGTTCGGCGAGGGGGTGATCTCTGCGCAACAGTTGGAGTCTGGGTTCGATGGGCTGGCGATGGCAACGCAACAGCAAAGCATTGCGGCAGCTGAGGCGGAGGGGACGCTGGAGACGTTGCAAAGTGGGATGATTGAGGCAGACGGGACCGGAGCGGCGCTGACAGGTTCGATGGACGGGTTAGCTGGCAGCCTGGCCGGGGTGGAAGGTAGCGCTAACGCGGCTCAATCGGCGCTGAGCAGGATCGAGCGGGAGATCAATGTGACTGTGACATACGAGGAGCACGGGCAGCGGCCGGGCGGGAGCGGGGCGCAGCAGCACCAGCACGGGACGACGTACGCACCGGGCGGGCTGGCGCTGGTGGGCGAGGCGGGACCGGAGCTGGTGATGATGCCGAGGGGAGCGCAGGTGCTGACAGCAGGAGATACGCGGCGGATGATGCAGACGAATAACAATTTTGGCGGCGATACGATCATCATCCAGGATAGGATGGCGGCGGCGTTGGTGATGGATCAGAAACGACGGGAGCGGTCGGCACGGTTGGAGGGACGGATGTAATGGCGGCAGTGTTGAAATTGAGCAAGGTGGGATATGGTGGGGTCGAGTCGAACAGTCTAAATTTATATGCCAATGCGGCTGGTTTTTCGATCGCTGGGGATGGGTGGATACCAAAGGTAATGCATCAGAATGACACGATGGCAGAAGAGGTGATCACGCTGCGGGTGATCGGTAGTAGCCACAATGACCTGGCAACAAAAATACAGAATATGGCGGCAAAGTTGTTAGAGGTCGTTCAGGATGCTGAGGATATATCGTCGCAATACAATGTATGGTTGGTGGATCAGTTGACGAACGAGACAAACGCCAGGCGAGCATTTATTTTTGATGCAAGAATAGAGACTGGCGATTCTTTGCACGGACCATTAACTGATCCAGGTAATCACATTGCGGAATGTCGATTGGTATTGCAGAGGGGGCATTGGGAGGAATCTGCATTGTCATCTACTGGAACATTATCAGGTATAAGCACATTGGGAGGTGATGACAATTACGCAACGATCACGGGGGATATTCCAGCGCGAATCGATGAGTTGGAATACAGGGGGGAAGATGGCGGCGGTGGACCGTTGTACGAGTTTTGGACTGGATTCAGGACACCTAGATTTGGCACGGTTGCCAATTTCGTGCCGGTCTGGGAATGCGAGGATGGGACAAACGGGACAGATGCATCGGACGACGCGGTGAGTGAGCCGAACACGGCGTCTCCTGGGAGTGGGTCAGGGGCATACGTGGAGATTGATTTTTCAGGAGATGAGAGTCTAGTGACACGGTTCACGGTCGAAGTAGAAGATGTGACGGCAAACTATGGCGATCAAGGTGGAACGTTCGCAGTATTGCTGCGGACAAAGGTTGGTAGCAATACGACGTGCCGAGTACGACTATTGGATGGATTCAGTTCTGCGAGTGATTGGCGAACACAGAGCCGTGTAGTAGTTGACGCAGAGAATTGGTTTATGTACGCGCTTGGAACTGTGACAATCCCACCGGCACGGATAAATTATTCGATTAGTAGTTATTTGAGTAAATATGCGTTACGGCTGCAAGCTGAGCGTGTGAGTGGCTCTGGTAGTTTGCTGTGTGATTGTTTTGTTTTGGTACCGATGAGTGAGGGATTTGTGCACGTGACGGGAGGGGCGACGCAGTATGTTGCGGCTGATGATCGCCCATCGATTGTTAAATACTTTCCAAATGGAGATGTGACCGGAGTTGCATTGACGGGTGGCGTGCCAGTTTGTAGCTTGTCTGTTGATATGCAACGATTTGGACTGCCGGTGGGGGTTGGAACGTTGTACCTGGTAGCGCAGAGATCGACACAACAGATTTTGTCTGATACATTGACTGTGGTGATTGACTATGGCGAACGGTGGCTGATGTTGCGGGGGTCTGAATGAGGCCGATACTAACGCTATACGAGAACGTGATGCGAAGTGATGCTGTGATCTCGGATCTCGGGGATGGGCATACGGGTCGGCTGCGGGGATGGGATCGGACGATCCGGGCCAAGGGCGGATTTTGGGAGGGCAGTGGGACATACCACAGCACACGTGACGAGATGTTGGAGATGTTCCTGGAAGGAATGGAGCGCCGGATCGTTGAGAGCGTGGGTAGTATCGTCACGTGGGAGGGAATGATCGTCGAGATGGATCTGACTTTGGACGGGATCACGTGGCGGCGGAGCTTGTTGGACCGGGCGAACGCGGTACGGATGATCTATTCCAAGATCGGTGACAATCTATTCAGCGACGGGAGCGCGGAGAGCGCGGGGTGGGGCGACGTTGGTACACCGTCCACGAATGAACGGGTAACGACGTGGCAAACAAAAGGCACATACGGGGTCCACGTGGTGACGGATGACGCGGATGAGGGTGTGGAGATCGAGAGCGGAATCGCAATCACGGCAGGCCTGGCGTATCAATGCCGGGTCACGGTCGAGGTAGAGGCCGAGACGTGGACGCTGGCAATCCACCGGAGTGATAACGACGCGATTCTGGCGCAAGCGGTGACGAGTGGCACAGGAAAGGACGTGCTGCGGTGTTATATTAACGACAGCAACGATTACACGGGTAACACGTACGTGCGGATCACAGCGGACGCTGCAGCGGCGGAGATCTATGCCGACGCGGCGGTGTACCAGCGATCTCCGTACCGGGCGGAGACGGAATGGACAATTGACAGTGATTCGATCGATGAGTGGGGACGGATCGAGGATTGTCTGCTGATGGGTGGGATGACGGACGCGGCGGCTTCGGCACAGATACAAAAGGAGGTCAACGAGCGGGCGTGGCTGCGGAGCGTGCCACCAGACGAGTACGAGGTGGGAGACGTGGGGCGGGAGGATGGGTTGTCTATCCTGTTTGCGGGATATGTTTTGACACTCAATTGGCGGTATCTGCTGGTTGGTGGCACAGACACGGCGAGCAATCACGTGACGTCGCTGGTGGGAGAGAGTGAGTTTGTATCCGCAGGGGTGATCGATACTAATTCCCTCAGTTTCCAGGTTGAGGAGGAGGAACCCGTTCTGATCTGGGACGCATTGGAGGAGATTATCGAGGCTGGCGATGGGAGTGGGAACCGGTGGATGGGCGGTGTGTATGGTGGACGGGTGTTCAATTACGAGGCGGCTCAGACATGGGTGGAGTATTATTACCAGGGTGGCAAGTTGCTGGCGGTGCACGGCGGACCGATAGAGCCTTGGTTCGCGGTGCCGACATTGGTTAGGTTGTCCGATGCACCGGTGGGGCCGGGAGAGATTACGGGAACGAGCGCGGATGATCCGAGAAATATTTTTATTGAGGAGATCAGGTATATGGCTCCTGATGGGATACAGTTCAGGCGAAAGGTGATATCATAATGGCAAAGTTTGGTAGAAAAGGGCCGCTTGCCGATGCAGTGCGGGCGAAAACTCTGGCGCTGGGTCAGCCGGTTGCTAGTGTATCGTCGCTCAGTGGATCTGGTGTTGCACCGGATAACGCGCAGTATTTGACATTGGCTGTTCACGCGGATTTATCTGCAGAACGGGTGTTTACGGTTGGTGACGGTCTTGACGAGACGGATGCAGGCGCGGGGGGCACGTACACGGTTGGCGTAGACGTGACTGACTTTGTTGATACGTCGTATGGTCTGACAGAGAGTTCTAATAATATCCGAGTGAATTTGCAGGCCAGTGGGGGGCTTGATTTCTACACTGGCGCGATTGGCGTGGACGTAAGCGATTTTGCTGGCACGGGATTGGAGGATGACGGGGCCGAGAATCTGAGGATTGCGGCGAGCGCGGCAGGTAGCGGGTTGACTGGTGGTGGCGGAAGCGCGCTGGCACTCAATTGGGGTACACCAACTATTGGCACAATTGAGCCGGATGATGCTGCGGCTGCCGGGACAAGCACAAACCCGGCGCGAAGTGACCATCAACACGCGATTGTGTGCGCGGCGGCGGGGACGATCTCGCCGGATGACAGCGCGGCGGAGGGTAGCGCGTCGTCGTTTGCGCGGAGCGATCACACGCACGAGATTACGTGTGATGTTGCGGGAACGATTTCACCGGATGATAGTGCAGAAGAGGGGACGGCGTATTATTTTGCCAGGAGCGATCACCAGCACGAAATAACGTGTGCGGCGGCCACGACGTTGAGCGTATCAACGACAAATGCCGAGGGAAGCGCGTCATCATTTGCGCGAAGTGACCATTTGCATACTATCACGTCGTCGTCGAATCCGGGCGCGGCAGCCAGTTTGCTTGCCAGCGATGCAAGCGGGTATTTGCAGTTAGTTGGGTTGGGAATTGGTACAGCGGCCACAGCGCAGGAGGCACGCATTGACGGGGATTTAGTTTTCGTTGGTGCGCAGAGTATATCTACAACAGCGGGAAACCTGACACTCGCGCCAGCCGGAGATTTGATACTCAATCCAACGGGAAATGACGTTCTTCCTACAACAAATTACGATATTAATTTGGGGAGCATCAGCAAGAAATACCTTACGTTACACGCGGCAGAGCTGTGGGTACAAACATTAGTTGCTGCCGATGTAATGGCTACGATTGGCGGTCGGATTATCATCGCACCAACTACCTACCTAACGAGTGACTTGGGCGACGGTGCCGGGGATACAACCATCACGGTCGAGCATAACAATTTAGCCGATGGCGACCTGATTGTGATGGAATCGAACGGAAAACTTGAATGGATGGAGGTCGATTCGGCGGCGGGTGGGGCTGGGCCATATACGTATACTGTAGTACGTGACAAAGACGGCACGGGGCGCAATGCGTGGTATGCTGGTGATGGAATTGTTAATACCGGCGCGGCTGGTGACGGTTTTATTGATTTGTATAGTGATTCTGGCATTGTTGCGGGTAGCACCGCCGGACCGACGATTGTAGGTAATGTGCGCGATTCGGCCACGTACAACGATTATACAGAATGTTGGGCGATTGGGAATCTCAATGGGTTGTATGGGTATTCGAGCGACACATACGGTCTGGGGCTTGGAAAGTACGGCACGTCACACGTGACCATTGATGCAACGGATGGTATAAAATTCTATGCCGGGGCCGATGTGGTCGGGGAATGGCAGCCTGGTGGGGATGTAATTTTTGGCAAAGTTGCCACGGACAAGGCAAATTTATTTTGGGATCAGAGCGGAGGAAAGTTGAATTTCCGCGGAGGTACAAACGGGACGGTTGTCGAGGCTTATATTGACACTGATGGTACAATAACGGCAGGTGGGGGGGAGGTAAAATTAAATAGCGATGGGTTATTAATAAATTTTGGGGTTGGTAATGTTAATAAACTGCGATGGTATAACACAACAGACACTGCAGACAGCGTTCAGGTATATGCGTTTTCAGGTGTGACGTATGAAACATTGGAAATTGAAAAACTGAACGCGGATGCAGCAAAACGTGATGCAATAATTATTAGCGTTGAGGGAGACAGTGCTGCAGAGACGCCAGATATTATGCTATATAGCAATGTGGCTGGTACTGGATATGCTGGTATCGAATTGGATGCTGGTGGAGGAGCAACGGTTTTCGTCGGCGAGACTATTACGCTATCAGGCAATACATCGGTTCCAACAGGAAAAGATCTGGCAATATATGATGGGAAAATTATGCAGGGAAGTTTTCTAGATGACACATATATTGATTTTGGCACATTGGATCAGTTGTCATTTTACTGTGGCAATGTTGAGATACTGCGATTGGTCGAGGACGCAACAGACTATATTGCTGTACGCAATCGTATTGTAGATATCGCGGATACCAACACGTACATTGATTTTGGCTCCGCAGCCGACCAAATGTCGTTCTATGCTGGTGGTGTCCAGATATTAAAGTTGGTAGAGGATACAACCGACTATGCAGTCATTGATGGTCACCTGGGAGTTGGTGATTCTGCCCCGTCTCCTGGTGCAGCGACATTGTACGTGGACGCGATAGGAAATGCCAATAGTTGGGCGATGGTGTTTTACGGCGACACCACGACCAGCCAGAGTTACGGCGCGGTTTTTGTTGCTGGCACAAATTCAACGGACACAATATTGGATCTGAGAAATACCAGCAATGTAAATCAATTCAAAGTTAGGGGTGATGGAGCAATATTTATGTTGCCAGTTTACAGCGATGCGGTCGGCGGAACGAACAGAGATCTGTACATAGATAATACTGGTCAAATAGGGTATGTTTCCAGTTCGATCCGCCACAAGAAGAATATTTCAAATATCAGTACGGTTGATTGGTTGTACGAATTGAGACCGGTCGAGTTCGATTATCGTGTTGACGATGTCCATGCATGGGGGCTGATAGCTGAAGAGGTGGCGGAGATACAAAAAATGCTGGTGAGCTATGACGATGACACAAACCAACCGGAAACGGTTGAGTACAGTAGGCTGATTGTACCGTTACTCAAAGCTGTGCAAGATTTGAAAGCGCGGATTGACACTTTAGCATAGCATAGGAGGAAGAATGACGATTCAGAACGAATTTTGGAGAGTGGTGGCGAGTGGCTTGTTCCAGGCGTTGCTCGACGACCTGGTGGCTGTAACTAACCGGGATGCGCGACATAGAATGATCGAGAACGGCGCGTTTACGGGTGCGCTGTACCGGGCGTGCTATGACTCACTGGGTTACGTGGTTGGTAGTCAAGCTATCAATCTGTGTTGGAGCTATATGGCAGATTCAGTCTACAACCCCCATCTGCGTGATGATATTCCGCCGATGGTGTCTGGCGCAGCCGTTAGTGGGGGAGATACGTTGGTAGCCGACGCTCCACCAGAGGGATATGCCATCTATGTGTACATGTGGGATTACACAACGTTCACCGAGGTTGGCCTACTATCAGAGAATAACCAGCCGGGCGCGGATGTCTATGTCCTGGCTCTGGTTGATGACGAGAACCCAATGAACGTTGGTTTGCCGTCGTCTTTTTTGACGTTAGCAGAATAATGGAGGTAGCGATGAGTAAGCAGTTGGTTTTGAAGCCTCGTGCAATTAAAGATCAGAAGCCGACCTGGCACGATGTTTTTGTTGTCAATAATGCACTGGAAGAAATGGCAAAGGGTAAGACGCTGTCAAAAATGTCTGTTTTCCTGAGCGTCGCGGGCAAGATTGAGCTATGTAAAGAAGAGATCGATTTACAAAGCGATTTAAATCAGGACGTCGTGGTCCATTTGAGAAATAGCGAATCGCGAATTTTTTGGCGCGAGATCGATAAATTAAAGCCGGAGCAATACGGAAGAAATAAAGAGGGTGCGCCTGCTGCGCCACCGCTTGGCCTGCTTTATCTTATGCTGTCAGATATAGCTGATCAATTGGGTGAGAAAATGCCAGAGCCAGACGATGATGATTTGGATGGATAATAACGTGTCTGTGGCACGGGCTACAGGTTCCAGTTAGAAACGGGTGATGCACGTTTGTGAGCCTCGTCGAGATCGACTTGGGCGAGGTTGACGTAACGGTTGACCATATCGAGGGACGTGTGGCCGAGCAAGCGTTGTAATTCGAGCGTCTTGCCACCGTTGCGCAGGAAATTGATGGCGAACGTGTGGCGAAAACGATGGGGATGGGCACCGGGCACACCGGCGCGTTGGGCGATGCTCTTGATCACCTGGAGCAATCCGTTCCTGGTGAGCGGTTTGCCGTGCATACTGAGGAATAGGGGTTGGTCGGGCGGCGGGTCGTCGCGGGTGACCAGGTATTTCCAGAGGGCCTTGGTAGTTGAATTTGATATGGGAAGAATGCGCTCTTTGTCGCCCTTTCCCAGCACCTTAATATACCTGTTTTGAAGATCAACGTTTTTTATGAGCAGACCGGGAATCTCTCGCCGTGGATCGGCGGTAAGTTCGCTGGCGCGCATTCCGGTGTCGAGCAGCAGCAGGATGATGGCGCGGTCACGCTGGCCGGTGGCGCGGGTGTTGGCGCACTCGGCCTTTCCGGGCCGGGTGTACGAGCGGCTGAATTGGCAGTGGGCCAGGATGGCCTCTACGTCGGCGCGTGTGAACGGTTCGATGGCGCGTTCCTCCGGTTTGGCGGGACGGATGGGACGGACGATGTGTTTTCTTACGAATCCCTCGCGCACGGCCCAGGTCCACAACGAGCTGAGAGCGGTATGGATGTTTAGGATACTCTTTTTGCTCAGTTTGATGGTGGGCCGGGGGGCGTGCCCGTTCGGGGTGATCTCAGCACCGTTCAGGGATGCGAGGAATTGGCGCACGTCGTCGGTGGTGATGTCGGCGATGGGCGGATCGCCGATGTATTCTGTGAAGTGGCGGAACGAGTTTTTGTAATCAGAGATGGTGCAGACGGATAGTTGGCGCGCACCAGCATCGAGCAGATAGCCCTCGATGGCCACAGCAAGGCTTATGTTTGTTTTCATCCGTGATGTCTCCTGTTAGAAAATATGTTCTATTTCGAGCCGAAAAAGGGGCGTTTTTGGTGCTGGAGCATCAAAAACGCCGGACCGTGGTGTGTGAGGTAGAGGTGGTTGTGAGTGTCGGTTTTGCTGGAGACATCACATTCCGTATAGGACGTGGTACGTGATGTCTCCTGTTGGTAATAGTCGGGGCGGGGAGATTTGAACTCCCGACCTCACGGTCCCGATCCGTGATTTGATTGCGTTTTACGTGAGACACCACGGTCTTTATTATAATCGAGACGTGGTGTCTTTTGTTTGGTGCTTTTTTCTCAAGACGTGATGTTTGCGGTTATTCCGTATCGTTGGTGAACCGCTCTTGATAGAACTGACGGGCGATGCCTATGACGCGATTTTGATCGCTGACGTCCAGATTATGAAATAGATCGAGCAATTCCTTTTCGCGCTCCTGGCCAATGATGACGGGTGGTAATAGCCCAGCCAGGCGAAAGATGCGTTCTGGTGGTTCTCGAAGAGCCCGGGCAATTCCTGTGCAAAATATAACTCCAGGTTTGCTCTTTTGGGCAAGAACGCTATTAATTGTTCCGTGTGCTAGATTGGCACGCTTTGCAAGTTCACGGATACTCCATCCGCGCTTGTCTATTTCTTCTATAATCACATTGCTCAGTTTGGTGGACATATTGGTGGACATATTATCCACATTATAACCTTAAAATTGGATAATTTATTATCCGAATTGGATAAAAAGGCCTTGACGCGGGACTTTTTTTGTGGTATATTGGATAACGTATCATCCAATATGGAGGTTGAAATGTCAAACAAAGTGCAGCTAAAAGTAAGTTTCCCAAAGAATCTCTACAACGATCTGAAAAGACACTCTGAGATTACAGGGGTCACAATGGCGTCCCTCGTCCGTCTTGCGGTAGCCGATCGGTATCAACCGCAAGATGCCGAGCCTGTTCCGTACCAAGTCACGGAAAAGGGACAGCGGGCACGAAATAATTGTTAGTTTCTGCGCTCCGTTCTGGGCATACAACCCAGAGCGGAGCGCAGAAAAGAATAGAGCATCTGGGGTTTTTTATATGTTCGTGCCCGGTGGTGGCGCTCTAGCCGGGCAATTAAAACAGAAACCAGAGATTCTACTGACGGGGGCTAGCCGACGAGTATCTTCTCTGGTCCTTATTATCATAGTACCACAGTTTTGCGGAGTTGCGTCCAATGAGTTTAATAGATTTGATCAATTGGTTGGATATTTGCGGTCTATGTTTTGGGGTGATGTTTACGGTGGCGGTTTTAATGATCGGCCACTGGTATCCGTGGTCGCGACCGCTTTCTCGTATAAAAAGATATGTGTACGGTGTGGCGTCAATCGTGACTGGTTTCACGATTTGGCGCTTTTCTTTTGGGGTATTGGCGGCGCTGGCCGGGCTGGCAGATTGGACGATTATGCTCCACGAGCTGGTCATCCCGGCCGGGTTGCTGGGGATTTCTGTGGCTGGGGGAATAACGGTTGTTTGGGCATACCAGCGCGATGAAAAGGCGCTGCGTGCCAGGCAGGCAAAGCGGGCGGAGGAATTATTACGTGGGGTCGAGGAGTCAGAGCTGGAATAATACGCGAGAACTGGAGAATTTTCTCGGTTTGGTTGCGCTTATCGAGGACCGTCTGCTGACCATCAAAAAGCAGTCGTGGAATGAGGGGAGCTGGGACCGGGTTTTTTTTGATTCGGTCAAGGCATTGAAAGAGCTGGAGATGCTCAAGGCGGGGTTGAGCCAGCGGTGGGAAGAATCTATCGAGCGAGCAACGAACAAAAAGGGGGAATAATGTTCGAGAATAGCGTGGGTGATTGGTTGGTCTATTTGGCAGACCAGGGAAAGAGTGGGAGCACGTGCGCGGGGTATCGACGTGGGTGCAAACATTTTGCGAGATGGTATAAGCGATCTGGCGGCCAGAATGCGGTTGATCCTGTCGCGGTGATCGGGCGGGACGTGCGGGACTGGATGGCGTACCAGCAGGTAGTCGAGGGTGCCAAGCCTGCGACGATCAACCAGAGGTTGGCTGGGTTGGCTGGGTTCTATCGTTGGGCAATGCGTAAGGAGATCGTTGATCGTAACCCAGCGAGCGGGGTATCGTCGTTGCGGAGAGAGCAGCGGAGGCCGAAAGCGTTGGACAAGCGGGATTTTCGGCGGTTGCGGCGGACGGTTCACGGCAAAGGCAGCCTGCGCGACGTGGCGCTGTTCGAGGTGATGGCCGGGGCCGGGCTGCGGGTTACCGAGGCGCTGCGGCTGCGCGTTTCCGATTTAACGATCGGTGCGCGGTCTGGGTCGGTGGTGGTGCGCAAGGGCAAGGGTAACGTATACCGGGAGGTGCCGTTGACGAAAGAGGTCCGCCAGGCGCTGCGGGAGTATCTGGCGGCGCACGATCTGGACGGAGATGATCCGCTGTGGGTTGGGCAGCGTGGGGCGTTGACGGATCGGTCGGTTGTCAACCGGATGTTGGCCAAGTACGCCAGGTTGGCCGGGGTGGATGGCGTGACACCGCACGTGCTGAGACACTCGTTCGCGACGGCGTATCTGCGGCGCAATCCGGGGGATATTCGGCACTTGGCGGCGATTTTGGGCCACGCGGATCTCAAGACGACGATGGTTTATACAGAGCCGGACCTGGACGAGTTGGCGCGACGGATGGAAGAGGCGGAAATTTGATTTTCTGGTAAGGTTCCTACTCGGAGGTGAAAAGATGGATATGGAAAATGTTATTGATGAAGCACTAAAAAGTGGTAATTGGATGATTAGACGGTCTAATGATGGAGTAGCATACAACGGGTTTCAGTGGGAACCTATTGGTGTATGGACGGATGCTCCAGATTGGAATGATTCTCCAGTTTGTGGTGGAGGGTTACACGGCAATGGGCCTAATTCTAGTGGATGTTATACTGGCGGTTGCCGTTTGGATTTTTGTATCACGGATATTCAGGTTGACATTGATGGTGAAAAAGTCAAAACGCCTAGAGCAATGATTGTGTTAGTCAATCAGTTGCCAGAGGGCCTGCACGTGGGCGGCTATCTCGACCTGGAAGACACGGGGATCACCGAGTTGCCAGAGGGCCTGCACGTGGGCGGCTCTCTCTACCTTCGTGGCACGGGGATCACCGAGTTGCCAGAGGGCCTGCACGTGGGCGGCTCTCTC
>Ga0180434_10001357_pt1 | contig 35072 bp, 25 predicted proteins | sample SS_ome_7_FD_132453 | JGI IMG/M metagenome (GOLD analysis project Ga0180434, IMG submission 132453) | Hypersaline lake sediment archaeal communities from the Salton Sea, California, USA - SS_1_D_2 metaG | ecosystem: Environmental > Aquatic > Non-marine Saline and Alkaline > Hypersaline >... | reverse complement strand
TGTTTTCAGAACAATGCCCGACGACGCCGAACTGTTTTCCGACAGATCTTCTTCAGACTTTTGTCATTACGATACCGATGATACACAGAACCAGAGCAGCCACCGCCAGAATCGTGAGGCTTTTCTGGATAGACTTACCTTTGGAATAGGAGCCGATAGCCGCTGGCAAAAAGCTCCCTCCAATAAGGCCAATGGCGAAAATGGCCCCGAACACGCTGCCGTGCACCGACTGCTCGTAGTGAGCAAACGTGACGCCGACAGTCGTGGGAAAAAGAGGCGCGAAGCAAAGACCGGTCGCAATAGTTGCCACAGCGGCAAGGCCACGGTTGCGCGTCACTATCATTATCCCGATAGTAATCGCGGCAAGGAACGCAAGCACGACGATCACCCACGCTTGTCTCTCGGGCGCGATGCCGCGCAGCACGAACGACGCGACAAACCGTCCGACCATCAACGCGATCCAGAATCCAGACAATATGGTCGAGGCTTGTCCTTCTGGAAATTGCAGGCTTTTCAGGTAGGTAGTGATCCATCCACCCATTGAAACTTCAAGCCCGATATAGCAGAAGAGGGCTATGCCGCCAACGAGAACGGCGGCCGTCCCAAGCACCTTGAAGAACGTGCTGACCTGGAACTCCGCTGACACTTCAGGATAAGCCGCCGTGGCTGCCGCTATAATCGGCAACGCCAGAATGATCGCCACGACGGTCACGGTTGCCCCATATTTCATGCGTCGGAAGAGGAACGCCGTCAGCAGCGGGATGATGAAAGCGCCGACTCCGAAAAACGTGTTGCCGAGGTTACTGGCTCGTGCCGGATTAGCAGCATCAATTGCGGGAACCAGCAGCGTGTTGCCGCCGGTGTTGATCCCCATGCCGCCAATCCCCAGCAGGATGCACGATGCCACGACAAGTGGATACGATGGCACGCGCGAAATCAGCAGCACCGCGAGCGCGCTGAGTGCAAAACCGCAGATGATTACCGGCTGGTGCCCGTACTTGTCGAGCAACACGCCAACAACGAGAACCATCACGAGACTGGTGAGGTTCAGTGCCGTGAACAACCTGCCCACCTGAGCATCGTCAAGCTTGAGCCGCTCGGCAAGCCTCAGCTTGATGCTGCCGAGCAACGCGACGACGATACCGTATCCGAACACGCTCAGAATCGCCACGAGACCCGCACTGCTCATCGTAAACCTCCTTTCATGAAAGACTTACCCCCCATTCTGCCCACAGCAAGACAGTAACCACCACACACAGACTGTCCTCACAGGAGGTTGATTCCCTCCTCCCGTGCTATAAACTGGCGGACATGCCTCGGGCATCTTCGACGAGACGCCCGCCCTGCCCTTGGGCGCAACCTGCAGTCGCTTAGGCCACCACTTCCTGGCGAGCGGCGTCCCACCGCATTTTCTTGCCGGAAAAATGCGCCTGCACCGTCATATCGGCAGCCGCTGCCGAGTAGCACCCGTCCACTTCCGTGCAGTTGGGTTTCTCGCGCGTACGGCAGCATTCGAAGAAGTTTTCCAGGTGCAGGTAATCCTTGTCCCCTCGGGCCCTGACCTCTATCTCCTCGACCGGCTGCGTCCTGTTGCCCTCGTTCTCGGCATAGATCCTGAGCTCCGTCTCGTTATTGAGCTCGAGCGTGGCGTCCTTGCCGAGGAACTGCTCGCAGTGTCCGTAGTGGTCGTTGCTGAACGTCGAGCAGTAGTTGATCGCGAGCCCCTCCGGATACTCGAGCACGGCGTTCCACGTGTCCGTGGTCGTCCGGCCGCCCTCGTTCCATCGATAAATGGCGCCGGTACCGAACGCGGCCTCCGGCATCGTCAACCCCAACACCATGTGGACCGCATCCACCTGATGCACCATGAGGTCGCCGCCTATCCCATTCGAATAATCCCAGTAACACCGCCACTGGAAGTACCGACGCGGATCCCACGGCACTTCCGGCGCGTTACCGAGGAACTCCTTCCAGTTCACGTCAGCCTCGGTGACCCCGTCAGGAATGGTGTACCGCCATGGCGGTTTGTTGTCGGGACTGTTGCGGAACCAGAACGCCCGAACTTGCGTCACCTGGCCGATCTTGCCTGCCTGCACGATATCGCGCGCCTGCTGGTAGATATCCTGGCTGCGACGTTGTGTACCGACCTGGACGATACGGTTGTTGCGTTTTGCGGCCTCAAGGATAGGTTTTCCCTCCTGCCACCGATGGATCATCGGCTTCTCGCAATACACGTCCTTGCCGGCATCACAGGCGTCCACCAACTGGTGAGCGTGGGCGTGTTCCGGTGTGGCGATAATCACCGCATCGAGCCGCTTGTCGTCGAGGAGCTTCTTATAATGGTCGTACCCCTTGACGTCCGAACTCTTCTCTTTCGCCATCTCAACGCCGCCTTCGAGCCACCCGTTGTAAATGTCGGCGACGGCAACCAGTTCAACACCATCGATCCTGAGGACACGTCTCATCAAGTGCCTGCCACGACCGCCCGGGCCGATGATACCGCACAGGATCTTGTCGTTCGCGCCGAGCACGTTCGCCGATGGTGCGGCCATCAACGCTGCGCCGGTTGCCGCAGCAGCTTTTGAAGATCTCCCGATAAACTCACGTCGATTCAGTCTCTTACTCTCTCCCATTGCGGGTACCTCCTCATCAATTGCAGTGCCAAACAGCTCAAAAAACACACTGCCGTACCGTCAAACAGCGGCTATAACTCCCTTGCAACAATCCAGGCACTCTTGTATCGCTGGTACCGGACCCCCTAATGCGAGTCGAACTTCTTGCCATTGTGAAGTTTCACGACACCGGCTCACCAAACGCATAAATGATGCAAGACTCAGAGCCGTTTTGTCAAGTCACGATTTCCGTGACCGCAACCGCCCCTATGGACCACGTATCTATCGAGCGTCCATCAGGTCGGCGCATGGTGCCGCTCCCGATAATCCGCCACGGCGAGCGGATATGACCGTCCTTGCATTTCACCCCCCTCAACCTCCCAACCGTTGAACATACCCGTTTCGTTCAAGTATAATCAAACCGATCGTTGACACAGGGCCAGCACACACAGGGCACAAGGTAATGAAGGCGACCGAAAAAAGGCATTGGGCTGACACCGTTGCAGATCAGGCCGTTCAAAGAGGTAGGAAACACGCCGTCAGCTCGGGCGTCACCCCGTCAGGGCCGTTTCATATAGGGCACCTGCGGGAGATACTCACTGCGGACGCCATTTATCGGACCTTGTCCGAGCGCAACGTCGAGTGCAGTTTCACCTATGTTGCGGACAGTCTCGATCCCCTGCGTCGCGTCTATCCGTTCCTCGATCCCGCAACGTACAGTCCGCACGTCGGTAAACCGCTGAGCTGCATCCCGTGTCCGTGCGGCGAGCACGCGAATTACGCCGAGCATTTCCTGATCCCGTTCATCGAGACGCTGGACAGGCTCGGCGTGCAGGTGGAGACCGTGCGGGCCCACGAAGCGTACGCGCGGGGCGACTTCGATGAGGTGGTGATAACCGCGCTCGAGCAGCAGGACACCATACGCGCTATTCTCCAGCAGGAAACCGGGAAACAGCCGCCCGAGGGCTGGTCGCCGTTCAACGTACTATGTCCCGAGTGCGGCAGGATAACGACGACGACGGTGACCGGGTTCGACGCACGCCGCAACACCGTCTCCTACAAGTGCACATGCGGTAGCGAGGGAACTGTCCCGATTGCGGGAAACGGGAAACTCACCTGGCGGGTCGATTGGCCGGCACGGTGGAAGGTGCTCGGCGTGACCGCGGAGCAGTTCGGTAAAGACCATGCGTCCAAAGGCGGTTCTTACGATACCGGCAGCCGCATCGCACGAGAGGTGTTCGGCATCGAGCCGCCGTTGCCGGTACCGTACGAATGGATCGGCTTACGCGGCCTCGGCGACATGTCCTCAAGCAAAGGCAACGTGGTCACCATATCCCAGGTGCTCGATGTGGTGCCGCCGGAAGTCATTCGGTTCTTCATCTTCAAGAACAATCTTACCAAGAGCCTCACGTTCGACCCGGGGCTCCCTTTGCTGAACCTGTTCGACGAATACGAGACGGCGGCCCGTGCGGGTGACAGCCGTGCCGTTGACCTTGCTCGTGCCGGTGCCGGCGAGACGCTCGGAATACCGTACCGCCACGTTGTCAGCCTGGTCCAGACCACCAACGGCGACGTGGACACGATCGCCGAGATCCTCCGACGGAACGGTATCGAGGTCGAAGACAGGGAAGCGCTCAACCGGCTCGTCATGTACGCGTCGCGATGGCTCGAGACGTTCGCGCCTGAAGAGGTGAAATTTCAAGTCCAGGAAAGCCTGCCGGAACGTGTCGCGGACCTGTCCGATGAACAGAAGCAATTTCTCGGTACCCTCGCCGGCCGATTGCAGGGAGGTATGAACGCCGAACAGATTCACAACCTGATTTACGCGATCAAAGAGGAGATGGACTTGTCACCAGCCGCGGTGTTCCAGGCGATATACGTGTCGCTCCTGGGGAAGGACAGAGGTCCGCGGGCCGGCTGGTTTCTGTCGTCGCTCGACCTGGACTTCGTCGCGAGACGGTTCAAGGAAGCGGCCGCTCGGTAGGGTGTCGCACAGTACCGGAACGTCACGGCCTCTATACACGCGCACCCATCTATGCTATACTACATGCCAGAACACGACCGCAAGGGGCATGCCCCGGAGAGTCTGGGCCGCCATATGGGGAACTCGCCAACAGCATATCGCAGAGCCGGCATGAACGCCAGCGCACGCAAGACAACGGGGAGATTACGCCGATGAGAGTTCAAGACGAAGAGGCACGGAAGCTCATTCTGGAATCGTATCTCGAGGAGAACGCGCTGTTTATGCTCAAGACCGATAGACAAACGTTCCTCAGCAGGATACTGAGCGCGTCCGAAGATGAAATTGTGGTCTCATCTCCTACCGCAGATTACCCGCTTCCCGACATGACCGTCGAAATGCACTTCCACGATGAATGGGGGTGGTACAGTCTCAAGTCTATTGTGACGGCTGCGCCGGATTTCGACAGGCCGCGCGTCTCACTGTCCCGTCCCGTGTCTACAGAACGGTTCCTCCACAGAAAATACACGCGCGTAGCCGTGGATCTCGAGGTGCAGTACCGGCTGCTCGACGGCGGCGATTTCACCGCCGCTAAAGTGTACGATTTGAGTGTTGGGGGCGTGCTCATTCAAACGGAAGAACGGATCGAGCTCGATCAGAAAGTCGAGCTCAAGCTCTCGCTGCCTGACACCGAGCTGCCGCCGCTCGTTGCGGTGCCGTGCCAGGAAAAAAGCGAAACCATCGACGATACGCCCCCATTTTACACCGGCTGCGAGTTTGTCGGGCTCAGCCGCGACACGATGGATGCTATCCGCCATTACGTCTGGCAGCAGCTTAAGGCGGGACTGCCCTGACAACCGTTCGGCTACTGTCGATACCGTGCGGACAACCTCTCCCGGCGCCCGGTCAGCCGCCGCGGTTTGAGCCTCATACCGAACAGAAACCGCGTCACGTTCGTGCGTCTCACCGCCAGGTCGTACACGGCCATTATTGTAATGAACGATGCCGCACTGATGACAAGGTACTTCGGCAATACCCCCATGTCCCACCGAACCATATAGAAGCCAATCACGACAATGACGGTCTGGTGAAGGACGTAGAACGGCAGGACCGCGTCGGTGGCGTAGCGCAAGAGCTTGTTGTTGAAGGTGAGATATTTCTTGCCGAAACTCAGAATCGCAACGAGCCACACCCAGGCGTTGAACCCCTTCAGGATCCTCCACAGAACGGCTGTAACACTGTACCCGTAGTTCAGGTCGATACCCTCGTTCAGGTAAAAGTGGGCGCATACACCGAGCGACACCAGCATCGACGGAATACCGATAGCCAGGGCCATCTTCCCCTGGTGCGCCACCGCACGCTCGAACCGACGGTCCGCAAAGACGAGATACCCGCAAATGAAAAAGGCCAGATAGGCGTACCGATTCCAGCCGCCGTCGCCGTAGGACTGGAAACCAGCCTCAATCGCGGCAACAGGAATCGCGAGCAGAAATAGTGCGCCGCGACCTTCGCAAAAAGCGCCCAGCCGCGACACAATGCGCTGCCCCTTCTCATTTCTGAGATACAGAAAGAGCGGCAGCGATATCAAGGAAAACGTGAACAGCGAGCCCAGAAACCACAGGTGGTGACCGTGGCCAAACCAGCCGATGTCGAACCCGACATCGATGTCCTCAAAAAAGCGCGGGTAGAACTCGAAATAGCCGCCGCGATATCCCGCCTGGCTCACCTGCTCGCAGTAATCTTGCGGCGGGATGAGCACTATCAGGCCGAATATGAACGGGACCAGAAGCCGCTTGACCCGCTCCTTCACATACCGGCCGGCTGGCCGAAGGTCCAGCGCGAACCGCGTGCCGGCTCCCGCAAGCACGAAAAACAGCGGCATCATCCACTGAAGCGACAGAAAACCGACGAACACCGTCATCCCGGTGCTGAGCTGGGCGTTCTTGACGTGCCAACCGACGAAATCAAAAAACCGCGCGTTGTGAAAAGAGAAAACCACCAGCGTCGCCAAAACCCGCAGCCAGTCTATATCATACCGTCGTTCAGGCACGATCACCCTTGTCGTCGTTCCCGCGAAAGCGGGAATCCAGGGAGGTAGGGGCGTTCAATTGAACGCCCCTCAGCAACGCCTTCCCGGTTATACCCCGTGATGACCGTTGGTACATGGGACACACGGGCAGCCTATTTCTTCTCACCTCCGGGCGCGAGCCGTTTCTGCAAGAACTTCCGGAATTCCTGCGGGTACTCTATCTTAGCCCGGCCGGCGGAACATACGTCGATGCTCTCGACAATCTGCGGTAGTTTCCCGTATGGGATGCTGATCAGAAGTTTGTCCCTCTCGACCTTGCACATCTTTCTCGCGGTATAGTCGTAAAAGGAGATGTTCAGCTCGCCGGTTACAAGCGGGTACGTGATAGCCATCCTGCAGGTCGGCCCACCGATCTTGATCTTCGGCATGACGCCGTCGCTGAACGTAGCCAGCGTGAGGAGACGGCAAGCCGCGTCCGCGTCACAGATGAAGATAACCAATTCCGGCTCGAATTCCGCTTTTTCAAGAGGAGACAGCAGAAAATACGAGCTGGAATTGTCAGGCACGTCCTCCATTTGTGAAAGCAGCGTATCCAGCGCTTCGTACGATGCGAAAAGCTTCTCCCCCTCCACCACAAACTTCTCGATCATACCCTTGACTTTGGGATCGTTCATCTTCCGGAACCCCATGTGCCATGCAGCGCCGAAACAGGCGTTGTTCTCCTTCGATATCTGTACCGTCTCGCCTTCGCCGACCCGCAGAATCGCCCGACACACCCGCACCTTCTTGTCGCCGGGCTCGATGAGCGGTTCCTCCTGCCGACGAAGCGCCACCGGGCTTAACTCGAGACCCAGGAGATCTTTCAGCGTCTCACCATACTTCTGCCACTGCTTCGCACCCATCGTGGTCTCCTTGTTCAGTTCCGCTCAGGTCGCCACAATCGATACCCCGATATGTGACGGTATCCACGCCGCTATCCGGGAAAATGCTCTGACACCTTACTTGCTGGACAGGTAGTCAATAACGGCGGTACGTTCGGCATCGTTGAGCGTGGCACCTTTATCGATCATAAGGTCGACGGTAGATTCCCAACCGCTCTTGTCGAGTTCGGCCGTGTCGATGCGCTCGATCGGATGACAGATGGTGCACCGTCTCTGCACCAGCGCCGCACCGTCCGCCCCAGACACGACACCGCCCGACATGGCCGTTCCACTGTCGGAAACTGCCTCGCCGGTTTCCGCCTCTTCCTTACCACCACACGACGCCACGATCAGCATCACGCTAGCTAAAAGCAAAGAAATTCGCCAGCCCATGGTCATCCCTCCCACATTCGCTCGCTCAGAACCGAACCGTCTCCCCTGTTGCACCGCCCAGATCGTCCGCTTCACACCACACTTGTCGAATGATAGACGATACCGCCGATGTGGATCAAGCCTCTGCTTCCCCCACAACCAGCAGCCGGATCATCTCCTCTACGTCCGTCGTCGGCGGTTTGCACGCATAATTCGAACAGACGTACGCAGTTGCTTTTCCGCCGATGCTCGTCTGCGCCTGCGTGAACGGCGCGAGACGACCGATCTCCGGTGACTCAACAGTGCTCGGACGGAACAGCACCACCTTGTTCGGCACGAACCTGCTCCTCAACGCTTTAAGCATTGCGCGCGTATCGTCCGATTGCGCGCCACCGACGATAACCACCTCGTACGACGGGCCGACCGCGAAATCCACCGCTACCATGAGTTGCGTATAGGCTGCCGGCGATTGCCGGACCGTCGCGGAAAACGCCTGTGAAATCCGACCTGCTCTCCCCTCGAGCTCGGCGTCGGCGGTCATCCGGCCCAGCCGGAGCAGGTTCAGCATCGCGAGCGAATTCCCGGAAGGGACCGCACCATCGTATACGTCCTTCTTGCGCGCAAGAAGGCTCTCGGCGGCGTCCGAGGTGAAATAGAATCCGCCGCCTTCCTCGTCCCAGAAATGTTCGAGCAGGTCCGCGTCCAGTTCCAACGCCGTTCGCAGGTGCTGCACGTCGAACGTTGTCTCGTACAGCTCTATGAGCCCCCAGATCAAGAACGCGTAGTCGTCGAGAAACGCCAGCACCGCCGCTTCCCCATCGCGGTACCGATGCATGAGCCGCCCCTTCGGATCGCGCAGCCGACTACAGAGAAAATCTGCTGCTCGTGCGGCAGCGTCTGCATACCGGCGTTCATCCAGGGCGCGGGCACCTTTCGCCAACGCAGCTATCATCAAACCATTCCAATCGGTCAGTATCTTATCGTCCTTATGCGGCCGCACGCGTTTCTCGCGGGCGGTAAACAGCTTCTCCCTGGCTTCTTCGATACGCTTTCGAAGGTCAGCTTCAGCGACGTCAGGTTCCTGCACGAGCTCAACGAGCGGTTTCTCCAGGAACAGGATATTCTGTCCGGTCTTCTTCCCAGTTGCTTCCTCCTCGAAGTTGCCGGCTGCCTCAACCCCAAAAACCTCGACGACCAACTGCGCGTCATCCGGCGAAAGCGCACGCCGAATTTCCTCCTCGGTCCAGAGGTAGAACTTGCCTTCCTCTCCCTCGACGTCAGCGTCTTCGGCGCTGTAAAAGCCGCCCTCCGGCGCGGTCATATCGCGCAGCACGTACGCGAATACTTCGCGCGCCGTTTCCGCGTACTCGCCCTTCCCTGTCGCCTGGTATGCCTCAGTATAGGCCATCGCTAATAGCGCCTGGTCGTAGAGCATCTTCTCGAAATGCGGGACCAACCATCGAGCGTCAGTCGAGTACCGGTGAAAACCGAAGCCGACGTGGTCATATATCCCGCCGAGCCGCATCGCGCGAAGCGTCTTCTCCACCATGTCCAGCGCCCTCGTGTCGCCCGAGCGTTTCCAGTAACGGAGCAGGAAGAGCAGGTTGTGCGGTGTCGGGAACTTCGGCGCGGTGCCGAACCCACCATGTCGCTCGTCGAAACGGCCGGAGAGCTGCTCGTACGCAGCTTTGAGGATCTTTTCATCTAACTCATCGCCTGACGTAGTCTCCTGTGCCCCGCTGAGCAGCGCCGAGATCTTCTCCGCAGAGCGGAGTACCTCGTCTCTGCGCTGCTTCCACAACTCCCTCATTCGGGGTGTCAACTCCATCATGCCCATACGCCCGAACCGGCTTTCTCTCGGAATGTACGTCGCGGCGAAAAAGGGCTTTTTGTCCGGCGTCATGATTATGGTGAGCGGCCAGCCTCCGCCGCCGGTCATCATCTGGCAGACTGTCATATAGACGCTGTCTATATCAGGCCGTTCCTCCCGATCGACTTTTATCGACACGAACGTCTCGTTCATCAAACCCGCCACGTTGGGATTCTCAAACGACTCGCGTTCCATCACGTGACACCAGTGGCATGTCGAGTAACCGATCGATAAGAAAATGGGTTTGTTCTGGCTGCGCGCTTTCTCGAATGCGGCATCGCCCCAGGGGTACCAATCTACCGGATTGTAGGCGTGCTGAAGAAGATACGGGCTCTTCTCCGATATCAACCGATTCGGCCGTCCTTCTTTTTTACTTTCCTCACCATTGTCTGCCATTTACCGACCTCCCCGGTGCTGATGTAGGTGAGAACATCTTACACTGTTCGGCACCAAGTTACACATCGGACAAACCCCGGTTTATCTGTCAGGCGCGTCGCCGTGTCTGTAAGTTGAGCCTTTACGAAGCCGCGCTGCTCGCCGATCACGTCCCACGGAGGCTCACGTCCCGGCGGGAGGGCCGACCTCCCGGGCGGCCGAAGACGCCCCGCCGGGGCGTCTCTACCCACGGGCTGGCTGTTCATGGTGCATGATCGAGAATAGGACGCAGATCCCCCCCCCGAGACGTAGGGGCGGTTCGCGAACCGCCCGCCATCCCTGTCGTGTACGCAATCTCGCATGGATGTCGCCGGTCAGTTGGCCTTCACGTCTTAATACCCGTCAGGGCGATGCCGCGAATCATGTATCGCTGGCAGAACACGAAGATGACCACCAACGGCAGCGTCATGAGCAGCGACGTCGCCATCATCTCGCCATACCATGCGGCGTGCTCGGCGCGGAACCACTGGAGACCGAGCGCTATGGTCATGGACTCTTTACTGTTGATGTAGATGTACGGCGCGAGAAAATTGTTCCACGCGCTGCGGAACGTCTGTATGGCGACCACGGCGAGCGCCGGTTTGATAAGCGGCAGGATGATCGTAGCGTAGATGCGCGGGTGACCGCAGCCGTCGATCTTCGCAGCGTCCTCGAGATCTTTCGGGATGGTCATCATGAACTGGCGCAACAAGAATATGCTGAACGCGTTCCCGAACAGCGTCCCGAACCATAACGGTTGGAGCGTGTTGTACCACCCGAGCTTGTTGTAGATGAGGAAAACGGGGATCATCGTGACCTGAGCCGGCAGCATCATCGTGGCCAGCACGAGCACGAATACCACGTCACGAGCGCGCCACGTGATGCGCGAAAACCCATACGCAACCAGGCTGCACGAGAGCAGCGTGAACGCTACGCTCAGAACGGTCACGTGCAACGTGTTCCGTATCCAGAGCCAGAACGGGATAAACTCGGTGGCGGCGATGTAGTTCCTGAACAGCTCCGCCAGCTCGATCGGCCGTTCACGCCACACGCGCGGTATCCATTGCATCGGCTGCGCGAAAATCTCGTCCGGCCCCTTGAAACTCACCGTCACGAGCCACAAGAACGGGATGGAGAACACCGCCGCACCGAAAATGAGCGCAGCGTACAACAGCAGTCTCAACCCCGCCTTTTTGGCGAGTCGCACGCGTTTTGCGGTGCGTGCCGATACTATCTCAGCCATAATGAACCCATTTCTTCGAACCTCTAATCTGCAACAAGGTCAAAATCAGTATGATCACAAACAATAACCAGGCCTGTGCGGAGGCGTACCCCATCTTGAAATAACGGAACGCGTTGTTGAAGAGGTAGTAAACGTAGAACAGCGTCGAATCCGCCGGTTGACCTTGCGTCAAGACGACCGCCTGCGCGAATATCTGGAATATGCCGATCACACCGACGATCACCGAGAAGAAGATGTACGGCGTCAGCATGGGCAAGGTGATCCAGACGAACTTACGCCACCAGCCCGCCCCGTCGATAGCCGCCGCCTCGTAAAGCTGTTCGGGGATGCTCTGGAGTCCCGCGAGCCAGAGTATCATCCCGCCGCCTGCCGCCCAGACATGCATCAGTATGATCGCCGGTTTTGACCAGGTCGGGTCCTGGAGCCATGACGGCGGCGACGTGCCGGTCCATTTGCATATCGTCGCCCGCAGCAGGTCGTTGAACGCACCGTTCGGGTTCAGACAGACGTACCAGAGCACCGCTGAAGCGACTATCGGCGTGATCGCCGGCAGGTAGAATACCGCGCGGTAAAACGGCATGCCCTTCACCTTGGCGTTGAGCAGCAGGGCTATCCCCAGACTGACCGTCATGGTGAGAGGCAGGCTGCAGACCATGTACAACGTGTTGCCGAACGATTTCCAGAACAGCGGGTCGCGCGTGAGCATGAACCTGTAGTTGTTCCAGCCGACGTACCGCGCGGGATGAATCACATCGTAATCGCAGAAGCTCATGACGATCGATACGACGATCGGGCCGAGCATGAGCACCAGGAAGCCCACGATCCACGGGCTTATGAAGACCGGTCCCATGACGGCGTCGTACCGACCGAGCGTGCTACTTGTCTTCACGCGCGGACGAATCTTCAGAATGATCCCCACGCTCAGAACGAGAAGGGCCGCAAAACCGATCCAGACGTAACGCCACCGGAGCAGCGGCAGATCTGCTCGGCCGTAATACCGGTCGAGTTCGTCCTGGACGCGACGGTCGGCGTCCGCCAGCGCTGCGCGAGGGGTCATCTGGCCGTACCCCGCACGATTGAAAGCGCGCAGCATCTCGTCGCGGAGCAATCCACGCACCGGCGACGGTTTCACCGGTACGATCTCCTCGAGCATCCTCCGGCAGAGATCGTACGCCGCTTTGAGGTCGGGATCTGTTGGGGCGGCTACCGGTCCGAGCGCCTCAACGACCTTCCGGTTGCCGAAAAAGCCGAAATAGAGATAGTCCACACCCCGTGTCTCGGCATACCCCTTCCATCCATGGTACTTCGCGAGTTGTCCTCGCGGCGAGTTGGCGAACCGGATGAAATCCCACGCCTCTTTCGGGTGGTGAGCGTTGGCGGGTATCATGTAGACGGTGCCGGTCGGCGACATCGTGATGAAATCTTCTCCTGTCGGCGTCGGGACCGGCGCGACACCAAGTTCGATGTCCGGACTGTAACGGGAGACGCGATGGATTACCCAGTCGTCCTCCACGGTCATCGCCAGCTTACCCTGACCGAATATGTTGAGCGCTTCGACAAAAGCGGTGGTCGCCGCGAACCGCTGGTAGGCCTCGTACCCGCCCATAACGTCGTACGCCGACTTCAAGAACGTTAACGCCCGCACTCCCTCGTCGGTGTCGAGCGTGCACGTTCTTCCGTCCGGGCTGAGCACGTCTCCGCCCGCCTGTTTAATATAAAACGCCACATTGTCCCGGCTATCGCCGGAGATGCGCAGCCCGAGCTGCGTGATGTTGCCCGATTCATCGTGGAGCGTGAGCTTCCGCGCACACTCCACCAGCTCGTCCCATGACCGGGGAGGCCGGTCGGGGTCGAGGCCGGCTTTCCGGAACAGATCCCGGTTATATGCGAGCACAAGAGGTGAGAGAGCGTCGGCTATCGCGTAAACGTGCCCGTCGTAGATGCATTGTTGCCATACGCCGGGGTAGTAGTCTTCCTTGTGGAGGCCTGAATCGAGATGTTTGTCCTGATCGAGAAACTCGTCCAGCGGCATGAGAATATCGCGTGCGGCGATATCGCCGAACAGACCCGACTCGCGACGGAATACGTCGGGAGGCGAGTTGCCCACTACGCCGGACAGCAGCTTCTGCAGGTCCTGACCGCGATCGGTTGGGCCTATCACCACGCGGATGTGCGGATGGAGCCGCTCGAACTCATCAATAAGGGCGTACCAGCCGAACCGGGGTTCGCCCATATGCATACCCCACACACGGATGGGCACCCGGTCATCGGCATACGTCGCAGCGCATGACAACAGTGCAATTGCCGCGAGCAGCAGCACGACGGTGTGGCGTTTACCAGTAGTCATGATTCGGTTCAGAACAAGTCGGAGCGCGTGAGGCACGCATGTAATCCCCCTTGGACATTCCTGAAGTGTTCGTGCGTGGACGTAACGCTAACATAGAACGTGTTAGCTGTCAAAGGCCCGCCGACCCGGTCACGAAACGCAGAGCACATCGCGCAAGACCGGGGCAGCCGCATTGACCGTGTGTTAGGTGACAGTGCGCGGCACACGACGCCGCACGGCGAGGGTTTCTTGCGCAGGCCGGCGGTTCGCTCAGCCATTGCTGAGGAGTATCGCCGCCAGCTCGACCAGGGAATCGACGATAAGGTCCGGTGTCTCGATATCGGAGGCCGGTGCGTGACCTTCGCGACCGTACAGGCCGGCACGTACCCACGCGGTATACATACCGAACGCCCGAGCCGGGACGATATCAATATCTATCCGGTCGCCCACCATCATGACCTCGTCGCTGCGGCATCGGGCCTCGTCGAGAACGTACTGGAACAGTCGCGGATCGGGTTTGGCGTAACCGACAGACTCGGAGATGCCCATAATCGAGAAATACCGGTCAACACGGTAATCGCGCAGCACCTCGCGTATCATGGAGGCGTTGTTGGACAGGGTGGCGAGCCGGTACCGGTACGAGAGCGCCTCGAGCGCTGGTTTGACACCGCGCCGGAGCGGGTTCAGCGCCTTGAACTCGTCGTACCCTATCCGGGAAAGTTCGCCCGTGAGTTCCGCCCGTATCTCAGCCTCGAGCTCCGTCGTGCCGGTCAAACACTGGAGTATCGACGACGTTATCGACGTCGCGCCGGACCTGAGCATCGCCACCTGAGCTGCGGCAAAATCCGCATCGGTGAACTCCTCGCCTCGCGCAATCAACATCTCCTTTAACCGGTCGAACACATAGAGCACCGCCCGGTCGTCATTGACGATAGGTCCGCCAATGTCGATGAATAACCATCGAATCGAGTTGAAATCTGTACCTGTCTCCTTCATACAGCGTCCATATGGTTGCGCAAGTGGGGTCTCGTGGTCCGATGAGGTTCCTTCAGAAAGTATGGCGAACCCACAGGGCCATTCTATGACGCACTGCAACGGAAATCAAGCCGAGCCGTCACCGAGCATTTGCCATAGCGCTTCTGGACGAAAAACGGCTCCCAGACCCCGGGACATCATGCGAGTTGACAAACTCACCCAAGGAAGGTACCCTACGCAGGTAGAATCAGAGCCGAAATGGTGTACGGGAGACCACCGGTACCGTCTTTTCTCACCCAGAGAGTACGGAACCTCCCCGAGACTACTGTTCCGTCGGGCGGTACCGGTTATTTTTTCTTCGCGCAGCGGTACAGGCGTCCTCGCTCGCCTTGTACGCCTCGCCACCGCGAGTTCTTAGCACGACGCATCTTCGACGCGACGTTCGTCCCACCCAGCGCGCGGGCATGGCTCCGTGTCGGCAGTAGGGGCACGGCGCGCCCTGGCACTACAACCGGAGAGCAGATTTCGGCGCTGGTGTCGCCCTGGCCCCCGAAGAGACGACAGAATAGAGCACAAAAGCCACTCGCAGTAGCCCGGAGCCATCGATTTGAGGCCAGTGGAGCGGCGTGGAGGGTTCTGGCCCCGTCCGACCACCACACATCTCGACCCACCGTCTCCAGTCGGCCTTATCCAGCCTCCGAAGGAGGCGGCAGAATGTAGCCCAGGGCGATGCGTAGCGAGCCCTGGGGCACGGAGATCCCCATCTATGAGCCCCCGTCAGGGGGCGACAGAAAGATCTTTGCACGAGGTATTGCCACGACGTACAAGTCACCAAATCGAACGTTGTGGTCCACCAGCGGCGCGCAGTATCAGCGTAGCCACCCGGTCTCGCGCAGATCGCCGATAGCGCGGGTGACGATATCGTGGAGTGTGTCGCCCGGTGAGAGCTGGCAAACCTTCCTCAGGACAGCTTCGACACCCTCCTTTTCCCGGAGTTCTTTCAACGTGACGCTTTCCGGGTCGTGCGGTTCGTCATAATGGATGGCGGCGGCGATCCCGAACGCTATATACGTCGGCTGTACGCCCGCTGACAGTGCAGCGCGTGCCGTGCCGACGAGCCGGTCGTCTTTCCCGAGCTTACGTATCGGATCTCGCGCTACCCTGAATACCGTGTCGGCGAGCGCGACGTTCGCGAACCGGCGCAGCAGGTCCTCGATGTGATCGTCGAGGTCGCTCCGACTGAGTCCGTGGCGTTTGTTAAGCGCCTCTTTCGATTCGTCCAGCGCACCTTTCACTTGGTCGCGCACGGCGCGGTCGCCTATCGCTTCCCATATGAACATATGACCGCGCAAATGACCGAGATAGGCCGTGATCGCGTGGCCGGTGTTGTGGATGTAGAGCTTCCTCTCGACGTATCCCTGGAAGTTGTCGTACGGTTTGAGATTGTGTATCTGCGGGATTGGCCCTTTGAACGCGGTCTTGTCAACCGGCAACTCACAGTACTCCTCGACGAGGATAAGCAGCGGATCTTCCGCACGTTGCTCCTCAGTCATAAGCGGGACCATTCTCCCGATGCTCGCGTCAACGAACCCCACTTCTGTTTCCAGAGCATGTCCGTGCGCTTCACTTAGCTTCTCGCTCACCTCACCCTTCAGGAAGGCGGCGGCGTTCACCATGTTCTCGCAGACAATGATGTTGAGAGGAGGACTGTCCGGACGTTGAAACCGGGCTTCCAGCCCACGGGCGAGAGGTTCCGCCACCGATTGCAACGCTTTCACGCCGACCGCTATCGCCGCAATGTCGGCGGTCGCCAGCTCGTGGACGACGGCGGCGGTATTGATACCGTCAACCGCATGCGCCCGCCCCACCGTGATATCGTGCGAGGTATCGCCGACAACGCGTATCGGGTACGATCCGCGACGGTTGATCTCGCGGACGAGCTCGTGGTCTACGTCGATGAACAGGATTTCGTAGCCCGACTGGTAAAATAGCTGGCCGAGAAATCCCCGTCCTATATTGCCTGCACCAAACTGTACCGCTTTCGGCCCCATTGCCCTTTCCTCGCCGGAGATCGGCGCATCGATAGATGTGCGCACGCGCAGTTCACGCGCCCTCGGACAGGGCTATTATAGTGTCGATATGAGGTATGCGCAACCATCCAAGGGTGTCGGGCCACGTTCCCTCGCCCGGCGGGAGGGTCGAGTTCCACCTCGACCGTTGGTTTTCAGCATGTCCCGACTGTACGCGACATCCTGCGGACGCACAGGAGCGCGTCCCTCCCACAACCGGGCGGGAGGGTCGAGTTCCACCTCGACCGTCGGTTTTCAGCATGTCCCGACTGTACGCGACATCCTGCGGACGCACAGGAGCGCGTCCCTCCCACAACCCGGCGGGAGGGTCGAGTTCCACCTCGACCGTCGGTTTTGACCGTATGCGCACCGTGCACGATCACCGGCGGCCCCGCAGGAGCCGGGCCCTCCCCTCGTCGCTCGACACCAGTATCAGCACGACAAGCATCGCGACCGCAACAAGGATCAGCGCTCGTGGCCTTACAGGTGAGTCCGTCATGAACCTGACGACAGCCACCACCGGTGCGAGACATGTGCGCACTCCTGCCCTCGCCGGCTCGTGTGCAGCTATTAACCTTGCTACCGGTGGGGTGAGACGATAGTATGCGCGGACGAATGCAACGCCCGCACGGTTCGTCAGCAGGTACGTATCTCTGAACTCGCGCAGCCGATCGACCTGTGGCGCTGAGGCGGTACCATACGCTGCCGTCGCTATGAAGCACGGTTCGCCGGAACCGCCGCGCACCCGCGGAAACGACTCAGGATCGAGCGGGTCTGTCCCGCGCGCCACCTCGACACCATCCAGATGACCGTCATCGTCGGTATCAGCATCGAGTGGGTTCGTAAGATAAATCTTGACCTCCTCACCGTCGGACAACCTATCGTCATCAGTATCGGGGTCGTTCGGATCGGTACCGGTGTCCGTCGGGTCAACATACACGCCCGTATCGGTCTCGCGCCAGTCAGCGAGCCCGTCGCCGTCCGCATCCGGCAGGTACTCGTCGGCACCGATGTCGTAGTCAGACCCGTCGCCCCGAGGTTCTGCCGTCCCATCGTACCCTCTCGGGTCGCCTTCGAAATCGCTCGTGAAATAATACTCTATGTACCTTCCGGCATCGACGCATGGTGAAACCTGCAGCAGGTGGAAGTCGCCGTTTGCCGCGTCCACGAATAGCGGATCGATAGTTATGTTCCCCTCTCCCGGATAGCCCCCCTGAATATCCGAAAATGTCACGTCAGGGTCGCTCGTTCCGTCGAGGTTCGCAATCTCATCCGGTAGATCGTTCCACAGGATGCAGTTGAGCAAGATGGGTGATGCCGCTTGGTCGTTGAAGATTGCGCCACCGCTATTGCTCGCCGTGTTGCCCCACAGCGTGCAGTGGAGCAGGCGAGGCGATATCCAGAGGTTATACATGCCGGCACCGGCATCCTGAGCGGTGTTGCCGGCGAGAACGCAATTCGTTAGCATCAGCCAATCCCACGCTTCTCCCTCATACAGTTCGTATCCCTCATTGAACAGTCCACCACCGACACGCGCCGAGTTGCCGTAAAAATCGCAGGTGGCCACGTGCGGCCCGCAACCGAACTCAATACCCATGTATATTCCGCCGCCGCGGTCCGCATGGTTCTCCGAAAACGTACAGTCAGCGGGAGCGGCGTTCATGTTTTCCGGAATCGCAGAGAAAGTGTTATTAAGATACATCCCGCCACCGTCCCCGATTGCCGTGTTGCCCGAGAACGTGCAGTCCGTCACGAAATCATAGAGTCGCGACATGGGTCGGAGGGTGAACGCATAGACTCCGCCGCCGTTGGTCGCAGTGTTACCCACAAAGGTACTGTCCGATATCTCTGCTCGATCACTCATGCCGCTGTATATCGCGCCGCCCTCGCCGTCGGTCGAGTTGCCGACGAATGCGCAGCCTACCACTGTAGGCGTCGGGGAAAATACATTGTGCCCTCCGTAAATGGCTCCCCCTGCCAGCGACGCGGTGTTGCCCGAGAATGTGCAGTTCGTGACGATCACCGCAGACGACTCGTTGTACATGCCACCGCCGTAACTCGCCGAGTTACGCTCGAACCAGCAATTGTTGACGCTGGGAGGGTATGCGGGATGAGTATTGTAATTGTAGATGCCGCCACCTCTGAACCGTGGGTCGTCGGAGTCGACATCGCCCTGGGCAGCTCCGCCGGTGATTGTGAAGCCGTCCAGTATGGCGTTCTCCGAGCCGACAACGACGTGATACGCCGGTTCGCCACCGCGTGAGGTGGAACCGTCGATCACAGTAACATGAGCATCCCAGTCGCGCTGGTCGCGTCCACCCTCGATTGCCGCGAAGCCGCCGTACAGATGCACGTATTCTTCCATAATCACCGAACCAGTATCGTTATCGCGGGCCTCGTCGTACACCCCTTCCGCGACCCAGACATCGCCACCGCCATCGGCGAAGGCCGCGTCGATACCTTCCTGGATGGTCGTGAACGCGGTCGCCCACGTTGTCCCGTCCTCGATGCCGGAATCATTATCCTTGTCCACGTAAACGACAGGATACTCATTTACGTTCGGGATGTGCGGACCGCTAAGGTATATCTCGTCTATCGAGAACGATGTCGTGTCCCACATATAGTATTTCGCTACCGCGAACGAGAGGAGCCAGTCGGCCGCCCCCAGCGCAGCAAGGTCGGCCGTGGCAACCGAAACCCAGCCGGCATCATCGGAAGCCATCTTCTCCAGCACAACGATGTCGCCCGTCCGCGTCATCCGCAATGTGAGCGGAAGAGCGCCAATCTCAACGCTGCCGAGTTCATTAGTGCCGAGGAATATCACCCGGACCACCGAAAGGGTCATGTTCAGCGATAGAACGAGAAACTGGTAGGGATCGGATGCGTTTGCGATGGCTATACCTATACCGCCTGAGGGTTCCGCCGCGGTAATCACCATCGAGAACTCGAAATCGGACGGTGGGACGTCCGTGATGGTACCTTCCACGTTGTCGATAGGCAGCATTACGCCCTGCAGGTCTCCCGCCGCACCGGCGAACGTGATATCGTTCGCCGTATACACCGTCGTGGCCGAGTCTCCCCACGTGGGTGGGAACTGCACCACATCGCTGGAACCGGTGTAAACCGCTGTCCCGGCGTACGCCGTACCGCACATCGCCACCATTGCCAGCACAACCAGCGAGCATGCTTTTCTCATCTCTCCCGCCTCCTCTCGGAACCGTACCTCAGGCACATCACGTGCATGAAAACATACCCCCGCATTGTCATGAGTCCAACCGTCGCCCGCAGGAAACCGAGCGACGGCTGCAGCAAACAGCCCGAGCATCCGAAGCGGCGCCCGCCATGAACTGGCGTTCCGGGCTGCGATTTTCGCGAGGCGGGCGTCTCGTCGCAGACTCCCCGTGTTGAAAACTCGCCGTGGCGAGGAGAGCCCGCTCGTACAGGATTGTCGATGAACGGTGTGTTCGATGACAACGAACGTGTGCCCTTATGGCAGGAGCCTTCTAGGCACAGTTGCGGAACGTGTGACAGGAACAAAACGACGGGCACGTCACCTGATGGGCGCACCTGCATCACCGGAACCCTCCCCAGGCGTTCCGTGAGTCCCCAATTTATGAAGCGTCCCACATGACGCTTCACCGCAGCCCGTTGCTACCTATCGTACGGGACACCCGCACGATTGTCAACACGATAGTTTCGCCTGCGGCGGGAGGGTCGAGTTCCACCTCGACCGCCCGGTTTTCAGCATCTCCCGGCTGTCCGCGACACCCTGCGGACGCACGGGAGCGCGTCCCTCGCACAACCGGGCGGGAGGGTCGAGTTCCACCTCGACCGCCCCTTTTCACCACCTCCCGACGGTACGCGACACCCTGCGGACGCACAGGAGCGCGTCCCTCCCACAACCGGGCGGGAGGGTCGAGTTCCACCTCGACCGCCCCTTTTCACCACCTCCCGACGGTGCGCGACGCCCTGCGGACGCACAGGAGCGCGTCCCTCCCGCCACCGTGCCCACGGTACGCAACTTGACAAAGGCGAAGGGGTTTGGTATCGTACCGAGGCGAGACGGAAGCCCGGGCGCAAACGTGGAAAAGACGGTTCTGCGCCTTTTTGTATTGTCTCCCGGCCACACGTTGACCGGCTCAGGTACAACAGAGAAAGTTGGCGACGATGAAGAAGAAACGGCTGATGGCGCCGGGTCCGACACCGGTTCCGCCGGAATCGCTTCTGGCGATGGCGCAACCGGCGTTCCACCACAGGACCGCGACGTTCAAGGAGCTGTTCGGTGAGGTCAACCAAGGGCTCAAGTACGTCTTCCAGACGACCAACCCGGTGCTGACGTTCGCCTCGTCCGGGACGGGCGCGATGGAAGGTGCGGTGGCGAACACGCTATGCGCGGGCGATACCGTACTGGTGGTCCGCGGCGGCAAGTTCGGCGAACGGTGGGCCGAAATATGCGAGAGTTACGGGGTGAACGTCGTCCCGATAGATGTCGAATGGGGCGACGCGGTCGAGCCGAATAAGATCGCCGACGAACTCAAGAAAAACCGCGACATCAAGGCCGTTTTCGCTACACTTTGCGAGACGTCCACCGCCGTTCTGACAGATATTGGCGCCATTGGCGCGGTAGTGCGCGATACGGATGCGCTCCTGATCGTCGATGCGATAAGCGCGTTGTGCGCGGACGATCTCCGCACCGACGACTGGGGTGTTGACGTGGCCGTCGCCGGCTCGCAAAAAGGCTTGATGACACCGCCGGGGCTCGCGTTTGTTTCGCTAAGCGACCGCGCCCGGAAGGCAATGGAGCGGTCAACGCTGCCGAAGTACTATTTCTCATTCCGGAAAGCGCTGGCGTCACTTGAGAAGACTGACACGCCGTACACGCCGGCGGTACCGTTGGTTGTGGCTCTATTGAACTCGCTTCGCATGATCAGGCAGGAGACGATCGAAAGCGTCCTGGAGCGGCACGGCCGGTTGGCTCGTGCGGCACGAGCCGGTGTCGAAGCTATGGGGCTCGAGCTGTTCAGCCGGTCGCCCGCGAACACCGTCACGGCGATCACAGTGCCCGCTGGGGTTGATGGTGTGAAGCTTATCGGCGCGTTGGAGAAGGAGTACGGAATCACCCTTGCGGGCGGTCAGGAGAAGCTCAAAGGGAAGATAATCCGTATAGCGCATCTCGGCTACTGCGACGACCTGGATTTGCTCAGCGCGCTGGCCCCGATCGAGATGGCGGTCAACAAGCTGGGGCATCCCATTGAGCTCGGTGCAGGGGTGGCGGCGGCTGAACGCGTTCTGGCGGAAGGGTAGGCGGACAAAGGGGTCAACTGAAAGGTACGACGGTGAAGGTGCTCGTAACCGATAATCTGTCGCCGGCCGGCGTCGAGGTGTTACAGAAAGAGAAAGGTATCACCGTCGACGTCCGCCCGGCGTTATCCACGGCGGAGCTGTGCAAGGAGATCGGGCGGTACGATGGGCTGGTCGTGCGGAGCCAGACGAAAGTAACCGCCAATGTCATAGAGGCAGCAACTAAGCTCAAGGTGATAGCGCGTGCCGGAGTCGGCGTCGACAACATCGATCTGGACGCCGCCACGAAACGCGGTATCATCGTGATGAACACGCCGACCGGCAACACGATATCGACCGCCGAGCACACGTTCTCGCTGATCCTGGCGTTGTCACGCTGCGTACCGCAAGCCGACCGGTCGTTGCGGGACCGCAAGTGGGACCGCAAAAAGTTTATGGGCGCCGAACTGTACGACAAGGTGCTCGGCATCATAGGGCTGGGCAGGATCGGTTCGGAAGTCGCGAAACGGGCGCAGGCATTCGGCATGCGGGTTATCGCGTACGATCCCCTTCTGACGGAAGCGCGAGCCAAGAGTCTGGACGTTGAAGTCGCGTCACTCGACTACGTGATCGAGAAGTCCGACTACATCACGTTGCACGCACCGCTGACCCGCGAGACCCATCACCTGCTCGACGAGAAGGCCTTCGCCCGAATGAAGAAAGGGGTGAGGATAATCAACTGCGCCCGCGGCGGCATCGTCGATGAGGCCGCGCTCGCTGAGGCGATAAAGTCACACCGGGTGGCCGGCGCCGCGCTGGACGTCTACGAGCAGGAACCCCCTCAAGACAGTCCGCTGCTCGGACTCGATCAGGTGGTGCTCACGCCGCATCTCGCCGCCTCAACCGATGAGGCGCAGCAAAGTGTCGCCGTAGAAGCTGCTAGACAGATCGTGGACGCGTTGAAGAACGGTGTCATACGCAACGCCCTGAACATGCCTCAGGTGGACAGCACGCAGCTCGAGGCTATCAGACCGTACATCAGCCTTGCGGAAAAACTCGGGTTGTTCCTCGGCCAGTTCATGCGAGGAGGCGCACACAGAGTTGCCGCGACGTACAGCGGCGAAATGCCGGGCGATGATGTGCGGCCCATATCGCGCGCGCTTCTCAAAGGGTTTCTCCAACCGGCGCTGCGCGAGACCGTCAATTACGTCAATGCGAACGTGCTCGCGGCCGAACGCAACATAGAGTTTGTCGAGACGAGAGCGATGCAGCCGCGCGATTACGTCCAGCTTATCAGCCTTCAGGTCCAGACCGACCGCGAGACACACGAGGTCGCGGGCGTGCTGTTCGGCGCGACGCAGCCACGCATCGTGCTGATAGACGGCTACAGAGTCGAGGCAATCCCCGAAGGGGTCATGTTGATATGTTTCAACGAGGATAAACCGCGAATTATCGGGAAGCTGGGCATGCTCCTTGGCGAGAACAGTATCAACATCGCCAACATGACGTTGGGCAGAAAGGAACGAGGCGGCGAGGCGGTAACGGTATTGAACCTTGACAGCGACGTCTCGGACGAGCTGTTGAAGCGGATCGGACGGATCAAGCATATAAACGACGCGCGTGTTGTCCGCTTCTAGGCCGGTCCGGCGCGGATAGCAGCATCTTTTCCTCTTGTTGTGCCGAAAACTCGACTCTGGCGAGCGGCAGATATGGCGGGATCCGATAACAAATCACCGAGTTTCGACAAGTTGAAACTGCCGGGAGACGGCGAGATCATCCGGGAAGAGAACGGAACCCTCACCGTTCCGGCAGAACCTGTCATCCCGTTTATCGTCGGTGACGGCGTCGGTCCCGATATCTGGAACGCTGCCGTCATGGTGTTCGAAGCGGTGGTACGTAAAGCTTACGGGGAGAAGCGCGCGTGCCGATGGGTCGAGGTGTATGGCGGCCAGCGCGCTCAAGACCGGTACGGCGAGTTGCTGCCACAGGACACGCTCGACGCCATCGGGTACTGCCATGTCGCCATCAAAGGGCCGTTGACCACGCCGATTTCGGGCGGATACAGGAGCCTGAACGTCGCGCTGCGCCAGCAGCTCGACCTTTACGCGTGCGTGCGACCTGTTCGGCACATCCCCGGCGTGCCGACTCCGGTCAAGCAGCCCGAAAAACTTGACGTCGTGGTGTTCCGCGAAAATACCGAGGACGTGTACGCCGGCATCGAGTGGGAAAGCGGGTCGGAGCAAGCGCGCGAGCTCGCCCGGTTTCTGTCCGAAAAGCTCGGATCGACCCTGCGGGACGGTTCCGCCGTCGGGCTCAAACCGATCAGCGAGTTTGCATCAAAACGGCTGGTCAGGAAGGCGATCCGGTACGCCGTAGAACACGGACGCAGAAGCGTCACGCTCGTGCACAAAGGCAATATCATGAAATTTACGGAAGGCGCGTTCCGCGACTGGGGGTACGAGGTCGCCGTGGACGAATTCGCTGACGCTACGGTCGCAGAACCCGATAGTGACCTCAACAAGGACGCCTCGGGAACCGGTCCAAGAGTCATAATCAACGACAGGATCGCCGATTCGATGTTCCAGCAGCTCCTGCTTCGTCCGGAAGAGTATGACGTGCTGGCGACGACAAACCTGAACGGCGACTACCTGTCCGATGCGTGCGCGGCGCAGATGGGCGGGCTCGGACTGGCGCCCGGCGCCAATATCGGGGACTCTGTCGCGATTTTCGAGGCGACCCACGGGACTGCACCGAAGTACGCGGGTCAGGATAAGGTGAACCCGAGCTCTCTCATACTTTCCGGCGCGATGATGTTCGACCACCTGGGGTGGACCGAGGCGGCTCGTGCCATTGACAACGCCGTTGCGAAGACGATCGCCAACAAGACGGTAACCTACGATCTTCACCGGCAGATGAGCGGGGCTACCCTGCTGAAATGTTCAGAGTTTGGCCGTGCGGTGGTTGACAACATGGGCTGAATCGAGAAAGGACGTGATGACGATGATCGAAAAGGAACTGCTCGATATTCTGGCGTGCCCCAAGTGCAAAGGTGAGGTACATCTGACGGAGAACAAGGACGGGCTCGTATGCGACGCGTGCAAGCTCATGTACCCTATCAAAGACGACATACCGATCATGCTCATTGATGAGGCGATTAAGCTTGACGAAACGTGATGCCACGCCGCTCTCGCCACACCTGCAAGAGAGGGCGGGCTCAGCCGCCGCGGACATCGGCTGCGACTCTGGGCAGGCGCCGCATCCACCGTATCGCACGGTGCTCCAGATGGCCGTACTGGCCCTCCTGTTCCTTACGCCGCTCATCTTCCCGTGGCGTATCCAGCACGACGGTGCCCTGAACTACCGGTTCAGCTCGTTCATGATTCCCAAAGAGGCGTTCGCGCTGACCGTGATAGTGTTCGCGGCGTGCTACTGGCTGATCGCCATGGTGCGCGACGACACGATGCGATTCCGCTCACATCCCATTCTTCTCCCGATCGCGGCGTTCACGGCGCTGGCGGGTATCTCGGTGCTCTACTCCCCCGCCCGGTATACCTCGGCGGTAGATTTTGCGAAACTGTGCGCCGTTATCCTATTTTTTCTGATAAGCGTGAACGCGTTTCTCGGAATGAAGGAACTACGTACTGCACTCTATGCGATATTGCTGTCGGGTCTTGTTGTCGCGACTGCGTCACTGGTCCAACTGTTCGGGATCTGGTGTGAGGGCCATCCTGACGTCAGGTTTCCTATGCTGATTCAGCCGGTCATCTGGCTGGCCAGACGTATGGCACACCTGTTCCCGCTGTGGCCGGGCAACCCGCAACAGATGTACTGCACCTTCGGGAACGACAGCGGCGTTGCAGGCTACCTTCTCCCCATAGTACCGATAGGGATCGGGCTGTTCCTCACGAACCGGTCAAAGGGTGCCAAATGGATATGCTTTCTGGCCACCGGCGCTATCGCCTATGCGGTACTCGCGTGCCACACACGCGGCGTATGGCTCGGCGCGCTCGTCGCGCTCGTCTTCTTGCTGATCAGCATGCTCACCCGGCGCGAGCTCCGAGCCGTACTGAGATCCCACAAACCGTATCTTGTTGTCGCGCTGGTTTTGGCTATCGTTTCGCTGTGGATACAGCTCAAGGTACCCGGTGCAAGCACCGACGAGATCGACACGATGGAGAGGATAACGTCCACATTCCAGGCTGACCAGGTCGGGGTGAATTTGCGCGCGGTTTTCTGGGGTGCAGCGCTGCGCATGGTAGCCGACAGACCCCTGTTCGGATTCGGGCTCGGGTCGTACAAGTACTACTCGCATCTGTACCAGGGCAAACTGATGGCAGCGGTCGGGCCCGCAAGCTGGCTGTGGCCCAACGAACTTGAGACCGTGCGGGCACATAACGATTACGTCCAGGCGGCGAGCGAACTGGGCATCGCCGGGATCGCCGTCCTCGTATGGGGGTTGGTCGTGCTGTCGAAGTCTATCCGAATGCGCTTTCGGCACGCTACTGACGCTGACTCGTTGTGTGTGCTCGTCTCATGTCTTTCGGGCCTTATCGGTGTAGCGGTATTCGCGGCGACGAACTTCCCGTTCCACCTGATCGCGCACGCCCTGGTGTTCATGTTCCTGCTTGCGGCAGTTGTGGGTGCGGATGACGCCGGGCGCGCTCAATTCAGACAATGGCACGTTCCTCAACACCGGCCGCTGAAAATTGCCGTATCGATCTTCGTTGCGGCGTTCGGTATACTGTTCTTGGCGTGCTTGATGCGTCCGTACGCAGCCGATTATCACGTTTCTGCGGCGCGATTGCTCGGCTCGGCGGAGCGCCGATCGGACGCCGAGCTTGCGGAGCTGCACACGGCGGTGCTCATAGAGCCGCGTAACGGCTCTATCAGGGCGCTTTTGGGCCGGGCGTATAGGGTGCGCGGCATGATGGACGAAGCGAAGAAGGCGTTTGCGCGTGCTCTGGAAGATTATGACGCGGCATGGGTACATATAGACTACGGTGCGGCATGCGAGGCGCAGGGGGAGCTGGCCGAGGCTGTCCGGCACTATGCCGATGCGGTGTTTCGTGTACCGAGGTACCCCGTCGCGCGCGAGTTGCTGGTGCGCGCGCTCATGAAAGCCGGTCGCTATGAGCAGGCGCGGAACCGAGCGGAAGAGGCGCTCCAGTGGGTCGGCGAGACGCCACGGCTTCTCAACCTGCTGGCAGCCGTCAGCTATCGTATGGGGGATCGGGAAGAATCGCGCAGACGCCTCGAGAAGTCGCTCCGGGTAAAACCGGACCAAAACGACATCAGAAATCTGTTGAAAAGAGTCGATCCGAATCGGCAAAAAACGCCGTCGTAGACTGTCGTGAAACGTTAGCTGTATGTCAACGTAACGTGCCGATGAGGCGTTGTTCTAATGGTGAAAAACGGCGAGTCGCCACCGGCGGCGACACAACGTGAGGATGAACTTCTCGTTCAAGACGTGTTGAGAGGTGAGTCGGGTTCCTTCGATACGATTGTAAGACGCTATCAATCAATAGTTTATGCGGTAAGTTACCGGCTCGTCCGGAACAGGGAGGATGCGCTGGATATAGCCCAGGAGGCGTTCATAAAGGCGTTCCGGTCGCTTCATACATGGCAGCCGACCGGTGCGTTCAAGTCGTGGCTGCTGCGTATTGCGACAAATATGTCAATAGATCACCTGCGCCGACGGAGCCGGATGCCGGCATTTGTTGAGAGGGATGCCGTCGGCCAGCTCGAGCCGGACGCGGTCGACGAACGCGTCCGTATAAAGGAGCCATCGGAGCGCGCCTCGGAATCGGAGCTCGGCTCGGCGATCCAGACCGCCGTCGATAAGCTGCCCGAAAAACAGCGGACCGTTTTCATCCTCCGCCATTACGAGGGTCTTTCGTTGAAGGAGATTGCAGAAATCATGAACTGCACAGAAGGTACTATAAAAACACACCTATTCCGGGCAACCGGGAAGCTGCGCGACGAGCTCGGTGCTGTTCGTCGCGATTTTATGAGGGGGTGAACAGTATGCTGCGATGTTACAGGGCCAGAAAACTCATAGTGCCGTACCTTTATGGTGAACTGGACGAACGGGCACGCACACAGCTTGAGGCGCATCTCGACCGGTGCGCGCGGTGCGCTGCGGAAGTAGCGACACGCTCAGAGACCTTGCAGCTCATCGACAGGGCACGCCAGGAGGTCGACTACCCGGAGCGGTTCGAGCACCGGTTTCCGGCTATGGTACGCGCCAGAATCGAGATGGACGACAGGGAACCGGCCGTTGCACGTCCGCTGTGGGCTCCCTCACCGGTTAGACAGGTTGCGGTGATGTTCTGCACGTTACTCCTGGGTGTCCTCATAGGGTCGTCCACGATGGTGTTCGGCGGGTTGCGCAGCGCACATTACAGCAGGCTCGTGAACGACGCCCGGCAACTCGAGGCGGTGCGTAAAGCGATTGAATCCGAGCGGGTGCTCGACCAGTTGGTCGCGCTCAAGGTGCAGCTCGCCGAAGAAGGTAAAGTACACTCGTTCGCAAAGGTGGCAGCTCTCGAGAACGTGCTGGTGGACGTCATGCCCCTGAGCGACGCTGAACAGCGGGCGCGGTACCTCGCACGGAACGCTGACAGCGAGGTGGTTGCGGGCAACTTTGCCGAAGCCAGCAGGATGTACGAGACGCTGCTCCAGTCGTGTCCTGAGAGCCCACTCGCCTCAGACGCCCGCCAGATGGTCGCCTTCATTGCCAAGGAGAAACTCGCCGACTACCCCGAAGCGGCCCGCCAGTACGAGGTGGAACTCGCCCGCGCGGAACAGCGGGAAACCACCGAGCGAATGGAACGAGCTGCGTTCGATCTGGCGGAGACCTGTCTAGCGATGGGAGAATACGACAAGGCGGTCGATGCGTATTGGTCGCTGCTGGAGCGTTTTCCGACTGGATCGCGCACCCCGGCAGCGATGCTGAAACTGAGCGACCTGTACTTCGACAGATTTCGTGACTTCGGCACCGCGCGCGAGCTGTACTACCAGCTTGCTTCGGGCTATGGCGGCGCTATCGATGAGATGGGGGCGCGACCGCGCGTTGAGACGCGGTTGGCGATGCTCGAGCAGAGCGCACGGTACGGGTTCAAACCGGTCGAAATTTTCGTCGAGGCAGCCGGCATAACTGACCAGAGAGCGTTTGGGCTGTACGAGAAGATCATACACATGTATCCTAACACGGTCGTGGCCAAGCTGGCGCTTGACGAGCTGTGCGTGCTCGCAAGCGGACCGGATCTGGCACCGCTCGCTTCCATAGACGCACTGTCGGACGAGCAACGTATCGACGCGCTCAGAACTGTCATAGCTCGATGCCGACGAAAAGACGTTGCCGCGTTCGCCCATATGGCTATAGGGGACATATTCCGCGACCAGATTAAAGACTTCCGGTTGGCGCGGCGCGAATATCAGTACGTGCTCGACAGGTATCCGGAATACCTCGAAGCGTCTGAGGCGCAGTCGCGGATCAACAAGCTTGTGCTTGCCGCAAGCGAGGAAGACCGTCGCCGGTCATAACGGCCCGGACGCGGATTTGAGATGAGAAATCATAACGTCTCAAGGGGGGACGTAGCACCAGTTTTGTGCGCTGGAATCAGGTCGGTTACCGCTGATGGAAAGGAGACAAAGGCAATGCGCCAGATGCATCGCAATTCCCGAGGGCAGCGAATCAATAACCATGTGAACTCGCCGGCTCAGGCCGGTGCAGCATCCCGGCTGGCCGTCCTTACACTGGCAGTGCTGTGCATGGCGGTCTGGGCGCTGATGACCTGTGGTACGCCCACTGTCCGCGCCGCGACGGACACACCCGCTTCACGCGCTTTGAGGGCTGCGATGCTCAGACAGATTCAGGCAGGCGAGGCACTCTATCGGATCGACAATCCTATCCGGCTCGAGGAGACCACGGTACGCGTGATGCTCGGCTCGCCGGACGTTATCGATTGGAAACAGTGGCGATTCCTCGACGAGCCCGCCGGTGAGGAGTCGGCGGACGCACCGAGCGTTCCAGACATCCTCCAGTTCCTGAACGGGCTCGGAGAGACGACCGTCCTGCACGGAGGCGTATGCGTCCTGACGGACGGGGATCCCGTGTCGCTGTACTCCGGCAAGCGTGTCCCGCAAACGGCGGCAGGTACCGGTGGGCAAACCCCGTCGCTGGTCGAATATAGGGACCTAGGCCGACGCCTCACGGCTCATCTGGAAGGCATGGACGCCGAGGAACGAATCTGTTTCAGCTACAGCATCGACCTCAACTACATCGAAGGTGAAATGGACACAGCTGCCGGTCCTTCCTATGTCAGCTTCAGTGCCGAGGGACGCGCCAAACTGAAGGACGGCGAAACGCTGGTAATCCCGAACTTCGACGGTTCGAAGGGGGTCGTCGTGCTGCTCACACCGCGTATTACAAAGTGAGACACCTCAAGATTCAGCTCGGGCGAGCACATGAGACGACCATACCACATGACAGCGACCGCCGATACACGCACGGAGAAGAGATGAATGATGGTGAAGAAAGCTTCCTTTGAGGAGTTCCTTGTCGAACGAGGGCTCCTGACACACGACCAGACTGAAGGTGTCCGCGAGGAACGAGCACGCACGGGTGTCTCTCTCGAACAGACTATCGCCGCTCTGGGGTTTGTTCCGGAAGAGAAGGTCTACCAGATGCTCGCGGAGTTCCTCGGACTTACCTACATGAGAGCATCAACCCATCCCATAGATAGAGAGCTGATCAAGGAGGTCCCGGCGCGGTTCGTCACGCACTATAATTTCGTGCCGGTTGAGGTGCACGACGGGATCCTGCGCGTCGCCGTGTGCGACCCCCAGGACACCCACCTTCTCGACGAGCTCCGGCTCGTATTGAAGCGGCGCGTCGACCCGGTCGTATCGAGTCCGACCGAGATAACCAAAGCGATAACACGATACTACGGTATCGGAGCCGAGACCGTCGAGAGGATCCTGAGCGAGGCGGAGACCGAAGGCAGAACCGTCGTACTCGACGAGCATCCCGCGGAGGATCTCGGCGACGTCTCGCTTGATCCCTCGATGATAAAGTTTGTCAACCAGATTGTCGTGGAGGCAATCCGCAGCGGTGCTACCGACATTCACATCGAGCCGTTCGAACGCGATCTGCGGGTGAGGTACCGCATCGACGGGGTGCTTCATGAGGCGTCCATCCCGCCGACGGTACGCGAGTTTCACGCCGCTATCGTATCGCGCATAAAGATCATGGCCGACCTCGATATCGCCGAGAAACGGCTCCCGCAGGACGGCAAGATCCGCGTCAATCTCGGCACCGACGAGTACGATCTGCGTGTATCGGTCTTGCCGACGCCCCACGGCGAGACGGTGAACATCCGAATACTGAGCCGCAGCAGCATGTTTCTGAGCCTCGAACGGCTCGGCCTGTCGAAACGCGACCTCGGGCTGTTCGAGCAGCTCATAGAAAGACCCCACGGTATCATCCTTGTCACCGGACCTACCGGGAGCGGTAAGACCACAACATTGTACGCGAGTCTCAGCAAACTGAACTCGATTGACAGGAAGATCATCACCATTGAAGACCCGATCGAGTACCAGTTGGCGGGAATTACGCAGATGCAGGTGTTGCCGAAGATTGGGTTCGATTTTGCTCGGGGACTCCGGTCGATGCTCCGCCACGACCCGGACATTATGCTCGTGGGCGAGATTCGCGATTACGAGACCGCCGAGGCGGCTATCCGGTCCGCGCTGACCGGACATCTGGTGTTCAGTACGCTTCACACCAACGATGCCGCCGGGGCGATAACGCGGCTCACGGATATGGGTGTGGAACCGTTTCTGCTGTCCTCAACCATCATCGCCTGTATCGCCCAGCGGTTGATCCGCGTCATATGTCCTCAGTGCAGGACCCCCTATACGCCGAGCGACGAGGCGTTCACAAGCGTCGGTGCTGACCCCGATCAGTGGCGGGATCACCAGTTCTACCGAGGCACGGGATGCGACGCATGCCGCGACACCGGGTTCAGAGGACGCCAGGCCATATTCGAGATACTGCCCTTCTGGTCGAAGATACGAAAACTTACCGTGGACCGAGCACCGGCCAACGTCATCAAGGAAGAGGCCCAATCGTTGGGTATGAGAACGCTTCTTCAGGACGGATGGGAACGTATCATCAGCGGCGCCACCACGTTCGAAGAGGTGCTTAAAGTGGCGAGAGAAAGCGAGTTCCTCGCCGAGGTCGAACGGGCGGAGACCTGACATGCCGCTGTACAAGTACGAGGTCAAGAAAAACCCGCGCGAGACGCTCACGGGAGTGCTCGAAGCCGAAAGCCAGCAGGCGGCCGTGAACAGGCTGCGTGAAATGGGGTATCACCCGCTCTCGATCGCCGAGCACCAGCAGGACGCCGTCGGCAAGGGGTTCACGGTCACGCGGTTTCGCAAGATCCGTCAGCGGGACGTGAACCTGTTTTTCCGCCAGCTTGCCAACCTGATGGATGCCGGGCTCCCGCTGATACGTGCCCTGACAACGCTCATCGCCGAGACCGAGAATCCTCGGATGGTCGAGGTGCTCAGGGAGCTCCGCGCCGGCATCCAGAAAGGAAGAACGCTCGCGGAATGTCTCGCTGACCACCCGAATATTTTCCCGACGATGTATCCGAACATGGTACGTGCGGGTGAGACCGGCGGAATGCTCGAGGAAGTGCTCCTGCGCATCGCGACGTTCGGCGAGAAAACCGATGAGCTCAAACACAAGGTTGTGGGCGCTCTTATTTACCCCCTGTTTCTCGTTCTGGTCGGTGCGGCGGCGCTGTTCGTATTGCTCTCGTTCGTGTTCCCGAAGCTGATCGCCCTCTTCGAGGATTTCAACACGCCGCTGCCGGTCGCTACGCTTATCGTGATGGCAATTTGCGGCTTCATGAGCAGATGGTGGTGGCTCATCCTTGTCCTCCTGGCCGTATTCGTTATTGGAGCGCGCCAGTATATCGCAACTTCCCGGGGCAGATTCCAGGTGGATAAAGGGTTGCTCAGGGTACCGCTGTTCGGTCCTGTGGTGCAGCGTGTTGAGATATCCAAGTTCGCGCGAACGCTCGGTACGTTGATAGATAACGGCGTGCCGATCTTGTCGGCGCTCCGCATCGTGGTTGACACACTCACGAACCGGGCGCTCGCCCACGAGGTGAGCTCCATACACAACGAGATAAGCGAGGGTGAGAGCCTCAACGAGGCGCTGAGACGACGAGAACATTTTCCGCCGAGCGTGGTCAACATGCTCGCCGTCGGCGAGGAGAGCGGCAGGCTCGGCGAGGCGTGCAGACGGATAGCCGACGTCTACGACGTGGAAGTCGATCGTGCTATCGGCGCGATGACGTCGCTTCTCGAGCCGATGCTAATCCTGCTGATGGGATTTTTCGTCGGATTTCTGGTGATAGCTATGCTGTTACCGATGTTCCAGGTACACACCCTGATACAGTGAACGGGTTTGCAGCGCTCCCCATGCGCTGCGCGATGGAGGTGATTCAGGATGCGAAATGAGTCAGGGTTCACGCTGATCGAGATCATGCTCGTCGTGATCATCATCGGGATACTGGCGGGCATGGTCGTGCCGAACTTTGTCGGAAGGTCCCGTGAGGCGCGCATCAAGGCAGCGCAGGGTGATATAGCCACTCTGGGAACCTCGCTCAACCTTTTCGAGTTGGACAAGGGCAGGTATCCCAACAGCTTGAGCGAGCTCGTTACGGGCGACCGGAAGTACATTGACGGAACGGGCGAACCGAAAGACCCGTGGGGCAATGCATACGTTTACAAGCCTGCGGGCGACGGCTACACGCTCAAGTCGCGCGGGCCCGACGGCGTCGAGGGTACGGAAGATGATGTGTTACCGGCAAACAGGTAGTCGCGGGTTCGTGCTGATCGAACTGCTCGTGGTCGTCACCATACTGGCGATCATGTTCGGAACCATGACCCCGCTGTTCCGCAGGTCGTACACGAACCTGTGTATCAGGAACGCGTACAAGGACATCGCCGCCACTGTCAGACATGCGCAGGAACGAGCGATTATGGAGGAACGCGAGTTCAGGGTCAACTTTGACGAACGCGAAGGTATGTACTGGCTGAGTTACCGTGACGACCCGATGGAGTTCCCGGCGAAGTTCGTCGCCCTCGACACGGATGAAGGCGCGCCGACGGTGCTCCCGGACGGGCTCACGTTCAGGAACATCGTCGCGAAGCGCGACAAGGAAACGCGCGCACGCTACATCACGTTCTATCCGAACGGAACCGCCGACAAAGCAACCGTCCGGTTGCGCGATATGCGGTACAGATCGTTTATCATTGAAACCGGCAGGGATACAGAGATAATCGTGTTCAAGGAGCGGCACTAGGAATCTCTAGCAAGAACAAGGTGACACGGGCGTCCCGCCCGTGATTTCATGGGCAAGATGCCCATGCCACGCGAAGATAAGGTTCATTTTGTTAAAGGTTCTAGGAACAAAGTGGGACCGGCGTCTCGTCGAAGACGCACCGTTGCGGAGTGAGCAGGACGAATGATTCGACGACGTAACAGAACGGCATACGGCTACATTCTGGTCGAGGTGGTCGTGTCGATGGTGGTCTTCTCGATCGGCGTCGTGTCGGTGATGAGGACCTTTTCCGTCGGGGCTCATGCGCGAGGTATTGCGCAGGATTACACGGTGGCGGGATTTCTCTGCCAGAAGGTGATGAACGAGTCGCGAGCCGAACCCTCTCTCGAAGAGGGTACCGAAGAAGGGCGGTTCGAGGAGGAGTTTGCCAGGTTCCGATGGGTTCGAACAGTGGAGCTCATTAAAGTGCAGCCTGGCGTCCCTCCCGGAGAGCAGGAGGCGTTCACCGGCGGCGAGTCGCCACGGAGGCCACGGCGCCGGGACTTGCAGAAGGCGCGGCAGAAACCGATCACGTTCGAACGAATACTCGTGACCGTACTCTGGCAACGCAAAGGCGCCGAGTACACGGTGACGCTCG
>Ga0180434_10001354_pt1 | contig 35165 bp, 25 predicted proteins | sample SS_ome_7_FD_132453 | JGI IMG/M metagenome (GOLD analysis project Ga0180434, IMG submission 132453) | Hypersaline lake sediment archaeal communities from the Salton Sea, California, USA - SS_1_D_2 metaG | ecosystem: Environmental > Aquatic > Non-marine Saline and Alkaline > Hypersaline >... | reverse complement strand
TTGAAGAATGGCTGGAGGGTGTTCAAAAAGTTCCAGATGCAAGGCAGGCGAAATCCCGAGGAATGAGGCGTACTTCCTGTACGTTGAATGACGAGGGATGAAGCCGAACGCTGCAGATGGGATTTTTTCAACACCCTCCTAGATGACGGAGCCGACGACCCGGTAATGCCGGTCTCGGGTCTCCTCCGGCATGTCCAGGAACTCGTCGACCTGGTCGAGCATGTCCTGTTTGTCCTTGAGCAGGTCCCCGTGAAGGGAGACATAGTTGTTCGCGTGGTCACAGGTCAGGTGCGGGCCGTCCACGGTGATCTCATCCACCAGGAGCCGCAGTTCCATAACGGTACCCTCGGGCGACTGCTCCTGGAAGGTTCCCTCCTCGATCTTGCCGCCGAGCTTCGTGTGCGGGTGAATCCACAGCCTGCGGATCCGGACGAACGCCGGGCAGGTCTCGTTGATGACCCTGGCGGTTTCGGTCATGTGCTCTTTCCACCGGTCCGTGCCTCCCAGGCCGAGAAGAACATAGTAGCTGAGTTCGATCCCTGCCTTCCGTACCTTTTTGCCTGATTCGATCAGCACCTTCTGGCTGATTCCCTTCTTGTGAAAGCGGAGCAGGGCGTCGCTTCCGGTCTCCAGGCCCACGTGGACCCGGTCCAGTCCGCTCTTTCTGATCCTCTCCAGGTCCTCGAGGGACTTTGTGTACAGACTGCTTGCCCGCGCGTAAGCAGTCACCCGCTCTACGGTCGGAAACCGCTCCCTCAGCCGCTCGACGATCGGTACGAGGTCCTCGGCAGGCCTCTCCAGTGGGTCCGCGTCACCGAGAAAGGCGGTGCGAGGGTAGTCTCCCCAGTATTGCTTGAGGAGGTCGATGTCCTCCAGGACGTCCTTCACGGGCCGGGTCTCAAAGGGCTGCCCGTAGGCCTCGTAGATGCCGCAGAATTGGCACCGGTTCCAGTGACATCCGCGCACCACTCTCAGCAGAAGGCTCCCCGCCTCGCTCGGTGGCCGAATGATCAATCCTTCGGGCGCTCGCATGCTGTCATTCTCCTCTCGTCGTGTCGCCTCAGGAGAGGTGCCCCGTTCGGTGCTGCCCTGGGTTCCCTCTCCGATTTGCTTGGGTTCCGCCTCTCCCTCCCCCGGAGTCGCCCGGCACAAATCTCCGAGGGAACCCAGGGCAGCACCGAAGAACTTGGCCCCATACAGAGATGCAAAGCCACAGTTCCCTGTCGACTCACTGGCCGTTAGGTATCCGGGCGTCTGCCCCTTTTCACTCTGATGCTCGTCTCTCAAGAAAGTTTACCGATCGGGGCTGGCCATGTCACCCGCACAGCCAAGGCAAGGGATCTTTATGGTAGCGCTTCGAAATCGGGGACAGCCACCGAATTAGGGCAAGAAATGGCGAATAATCAAGGGTTTAAATCGGCGGCTGTCCCCGATTTCATTCCGGGCTCCCCCATTGGAGGCTCCCTCGCCATGCCGTCCTTCTGTCCATCCTCCGGCTTGCACTGCTCGGGGAAGAGCAGCTATTCTGCTCCCGGGCGGTGTTGAAATGGAGCGAAAGAGCGTTGACGTATGCGTGGTTGGGGCAGGTCCTGCGGGGGCTGCGGCTGCCTGCAGGCTTGCGGAAAGAGGAATGGATGCGCTCCTGGTCGACAGGGCGCACTTTCCCAGGGACAAGGTGTGTGGGGATGGGGTTGCCCCAAGGGCGATCCGGGTTCTGGAGAAGCTGGGGCTCTATCCCTCCGAGGGATTTCCTGGAGGATACGGTCTCGAGGGCATCCGGATCGGTTCACCGAACCGCCGGGTTCTCGAGGTGCCGGTGGGGGAGGGGGATCCGGCGGCCAAGGCCGGATATGTGATCCCTCGCGAGCGGTTCGACGGGTGGTTGCTCGAACAGGCCGTGAAGAAGGGTGCCCGCCTGTGGGACGGGATGGATGTTCTACGGGTTGAGAAAGGGAAGGGCGGGCTGAAGATCTCCGGCTCGATGGACGGACGCACGACTTCGCTGACGGCCCGCTTCGTCATAGGCGCCTGGGGCGCCCAGGCGGGCAAGGTTTCCGGGCCGTATCCTGCCTCGCCTGAGGGCGGGCGGTTTGCCGTGGTCGCGATGCGTGCGTATTTCACAGGTCTCCAGGGGATTGGGCCCTACATGGAGATTCATTTTGATCCCGGTCTGGTCCCGGGCTACGGTTGGGTCTTCCCTACGGGTCCGGAGAGTGCCAACATCGGATACGGAATGCGCCGGGACTTTCTCCGGAAGAAGGGGATCCCCTTGCGCCGCCTCTTTGAAGGGTTCCTGGACACCAATCCCTCGGTCCGCCGATACCTCGAGAAGGGCGAACGAGTCTCCCCGTTCCGGGGCGCCGTGATTCCCTTTCGGAAGGCTCGTCAGCCGGTTGCCCGCGGCCGTCTGTTGCTCACGGGCGATGCGGCCGGCTTTGCTGACCCCCTGAGCGGGGAGGGCATCGGGACGGCCATGCAAAGCGGTTGGATGGCGGCTGATTGCGTGGCGAATGCATTGAGCCTTGGAATCCCGGCCCGGTTGGCATCGGTTGCTTACGCATCGTCCTGCCGCAGGGAGATCGTCTGGAATCTGGGCCTTGCGAGCCTCGTGCAGTCGACCCTGCTCCGCCCGCCTTTCGGCTCGACCGACCGGATCCTCGATGCCATCGTGGAAAAGGCCCAGGGGAATCCCAGGATGGCCCGGGCCCTGGCGCGCATGATCATCGGGGATTTATCCCGCACAGCCTTTCTGGACGCAAAGAATTGGGGAAAACTCTGGCGGGCCTGGCGTCAGAATTGACGCGACCTATCCTGTGGGCGGGGCCCTGGCCCCCGATCCCTGATCCCTGCAGTTATCTCTTCTTCTTCGACACAGCCCGTTTGGGCCTTGCCCCGCCGCCGGCCTTCTTTTTCATCACGGCTTTCTTCTTCGGCGCAGCCTTCGGCTTCGGGATCGCCTTCGGCTTGCAGAGCAGAGACCGCGTTGTGGCCAGACGGCCGCAGCTGTCACAGAAGTATTTCAGTTCCAGCCGCTTGGGGAAGCAGATGTGTCGGGGATCGGATGCTGTCTTTCCGCAGAACTCGCAGGCTGCCATCGACAGGTCTTTCGCCTTTACCGGCCTGCAGAGGTGCCCTTTCCTGGTCGTGCTCTTTCCGCAGGTAGAACAGACGTGGAGCTGGGAAGTGGATGTGCTTGCCATGATTTCCTCCTTTTCGGCTCGTGCGGGGTGCGGTGAATGTCCCTGCTTTCCGACCGAAGTGCAGGAGATTGCTTTCCGCCCGGAAGTCAACTAAGATATAGTGTTTATCCTTACTACAAATACTTGGATGCAAAGAAAGAGAGAAGTGTTGTCGGAGAAACGCTGGGGGAAACGAGGAGTAAGAAGATGAGGCCCATGCGCATTCCTTTTTTGTCCGGAGCCGGGGTCTGTGCCTTTCCCTGGATCCTCTCTGCCCTTGTCGTCCTGATCGGCTCTCACCCTTCTGTCGGGTTTGCCGATATGGTCCTGAGCGAACGGACCCACATCGTCGGGGCGCCGTCCATGCAGGCGCAGATGGCGGCCAGTCAACAATCCCGCGAGTCGACCACCTACCTGCAGGGAAAGAGGATCCGTACCGAGACCGAGGGGCGCATCTGGGTGTTGGACTTTGAAAAGGGCTTGCTCATAACCATCAATCCCACGGGCAAGACCTACACAGAGATGAGCCTGAAGGACCTGAAGGACGCCCAGAAGCAGGCCATGGAGTGGATGAAGGGCCTCCGGGAACAGATGGAAGAGAAGATGAAGACCATGTCTCCCGAGTCCAGGGCAGCCATGCAGAAGAAACTCGATTCCCTGCCTGCGGGGACGTTCGGGGAGGAAAAGCCGGCCAAGATCACCGTGAAGTCCACCGACAAGAAAGAGACGATCAACGGCTTTGCCTGTAAGGAATACGAGGTGTACGAGGACGGAGAGCTGACGACCCAATACTGGTTGGCCTCCTCCGTGTCGACCAAGGCCTTTGACACGTACCAGAAAGAGCTGAGCGATTGGCTGGAGGGGATGGGGCCGTTGGGAGCCAATCGCCTGAAGGAATGGGAGCACATTCGGGACCATGGGTTCCCGATCAAGGTGACGCGAGTCAAGCCGAGTGCCGGCAAGCTTTCCTTCAACAGGGAGATTCTCAGGGTTGAGGAGAAGTCACTGGACGAGGCCCTCTTTCAGCCTCCCAAGGACTACAAGCGCGCCGAAGCGCCTGCCCTCCCGAAGTTGGGCCCGAAGCCGGGGACGAAGCCCCCGGCCAAGTAGAACGAAAGTGAGCGATCCTGAAGGAGGCCTTCCTCTGAACCTCGAGCGCACCCCTGCCTTTCTCCGAGAAGGGTTGTCGACCTGATGAACCGACGAGCCTTGGTGACGGGCGCCTGTGGTTTTGTGGGCGGCCACCTCGTGGACCGGCTGCTGGAGGAGGGGTGGGAAGTCAGGGCCACGGACCTGCCTCAGGCGGACAGGAGTCGTCTTCCGCAAGGCGCCGCCTGGGTGCCGGCAGATCTCACCCAGCGGGATACGGTGCCCCCTGTCGTGCAGGGTATGGATGTTGTCTTTCACACCGCTCACGTATCCGATCCCTCTGCACCGTGGGACAGGCTCTACCGTGTGAATGCCCTGGGAACGGAGCATCTCCTGGAAGCGGCTCGCAGGGCAAATGTTCGGCGGGTCGTGAGCTGGTCGAGTTATAGCGTTTACGGGAAGTTCGACAAAGGCCGCATGCCCGTCGATGAAAACCATCCGGTTCGACCCAAGGACTCCCTGGGCCGCTCGACGGCCATCCAGGATGCGGTTGTGTGGAGGTACCATGAAGCCGGTCTGCCGGCGACGGTTCTGCGACCCAGCACGCCCTACGGGGCAAGGGGCGGAGGAGGCCTGGGCGAGGTGCTTTGCCGAATGAACCGGTTGCCCGTGGTGCCGATCCCGATGAACCATACGCAGAGGGCGATGAGCGTACACGTGAAGGACGTCGTGAGGGCGGCCTCGTTTGTGGCGAAGAGGGAAGAGACAGCGGGAGAGGAATACAACATCACGGACGACGGGCGGTATTCGTCCCGCGCCTTTCTCTCGCTCCTTGCGGAGGTGCTCGGCAAGAAAACCTTGCCGGTTCTGGTCCCGAGGGCCCTCGTGAAGGCGGGTGCCGGGCTGGGAAAGGACATGGTGTCCTTGCCGACCGTTGATTTTGTTCCGTCCAACAGTAAAATCAAATCATTGGATTTCCGGTTCGTCTTCCCGGACCCGAGTTCGGGGATTCCGGAAACCATCGAGGAGCTGCGCCGAGAAGGATGCCTGGCATAGGGTTGGCAGGACCCGGCAGGCGGGGTGAAGCTCGTTGTTCCCTGCTCAAGAAAGGAAATCTATGTTTCGCGAGACGATTGCTATCAATGGGAAGGAGATTCATCTCGAGACGGGCAGAGTCGCAAGACAGGCACACGGAGCGGTCCTGGCCCGCGAGGGAGACACGGTGATCCTGGTCACCGCAGTGCACGAGAAGCCACAGCGTACGGGGCTGGATTTCTTTCCCATGACGGTCGAGTACCGGGAGAGAACCGCTGCCGCCGGCCGCCTTCCGGGCGGATTCTTCAAGCGCGAGATGCGGCCGGCGGACAGGGAGACCCTGACCGCCCGGCTCGTGGACCGCTGCTTGAGGCCGTTGTTCCCGAAGGCATTCAAGGACGAGACGATGGTCATGACCACCGTACTGAGTTTCGACCCGGATGCGGATCCCGGGGTGCTCGCGATTACCGGGGCCTCCCTGGCCACGCACATTTCGGACATGCCCTGGAACGGCCCGGTGGCCGGGGTTCGCGTGGTGCAGGTAGACGGACGGTTCGTGGTAACCCCCAGCTTCGAGCAGAAGGAGAGGGCGACTCTGGACCTGATCGTCGCGGTCACGAAGGATGGCCTGGCGATGGTGGAGGGGACCTGCGAGGAGGTGCCGGAGGCCACTGTCGTGGATGCGCTGCAGTTCGCCCAGGAGGCGGCCCAGCCTCTTCTGGCGGGCATGGAGCGTATGCGCGAGCAGGTCGGCAAGCCGAAGATCGTACTCGAGGAAACGCCTGAAGAGGACCCGAAGTGGGTGGAGGAGATCTGTGAGGCGGTCAGGCCCGAACTGGACGGCATCCTGCGAGCGGGCATGGAGAAGCTCGAGTTGCAGAAGACGCTCAAGGGCTTGAGGAACCAGATCGTGGAGCGGTTCTCGGGCGAAGGCGAGGATGCGGCAGAGAAGGCCAAGAAGGTCCGCAGCATCTATGAAGATTTCGAAACCAAGCAGATCAGAGGGTTGCTCGTTCGGGAGAACCTGCGGGTCGACGGGCGTGGCTCCAAGGATGTCCGGCCCATCTCGGGGGCGGTGGGGTGGCTTCCCCGTACCCACGGTTCGGCGCTGTTCACGAGGGGAGAGACCCAGGCCATGGTGACCTGCACCCTGGGCACCGGTCGCGACGAGCAGATCGTCGAGGCCCTCGACGGCGAGACAAGAGAAAGCTTCATGCTTCACTACAACTTTCCGTCCTACAGCGTTGGCGAAGTCAAGCGAATCATGGGGCCCGGGCGCAGAGAGATCGGCCACGGCAACCTGGCCCGGCGTGCTCTGGACTGTATCGTTCCCGACCCCGATGTGTTTCCGTACACGATCCGGATCGTTTCCGACATCAGCGAGTCAAACGGCTCCTCTTCGATGGCCACGGTCTGCGGAGGGACGCTGGCCTTGATGGATGCCGGTGCGCCCATCAAGGAGCCTGTGGCCGGGATCGCCATGGGCCTCGTCCAGGAAGGGGACCAGGTCGTCGTCCTCTCCGACATCCTCGGCAAGGAAGACCACCTGGGGGACATGGACTTCAAGCTGGCCGGCACACGAAATGGTCTCACTGCGGTGCAGCTCGACAACAAGCTTGGCGAGGTGAAGCCCGAGGTGCTGACCGAGGCCCTGGAGCAGGCAAGGCAGGGTAGACATCACATTCTGGATGAAATGCTGAAGATCATCGAAGCCCCTCGAGATGACATCTCGCAGTACGCGCCGCAGGTTCACGTCGTCCCCATCCGCAAGGAGCGGATCCGGGACCTGATCGGTCCTCAGGGAAGGGTCATTCAGCAGATCCAGGGACAGACGGGAACGAATATCGAGGTGGGGGACGACGGCCTGATCAAGGTCTACTCACCGGGCAAGGAAGCCCTGGAAGAGGCCTTGCGGATGATCGATTACTACACGGCAGACCTGGAAATGGGGAAGATCTACAAGGGTACAGTCGTTTCCGTGAAGGATTTCGGTGCCTTCGTCAAGATCTTCGGCAATATGGAAGGACTGGTTCACATCTCGGAACTGGAACACAACCGGGTCAACAAGGTGAGCGACGTCCTCAAGGAAGGCGAAGAGACCCTGGTCAAGGTCATCGATGTGGACCGGCAGGGCAAGATCAAGCTGAGCCGCAAGGAAGCCCTCGATGCGCCGGGCAGCGGGATCGAGGGTTGATGGACCCGGCAGTACCTATCTCCTGAAGGGCCTTCTCGGTCCTCGGTCTCGAAAGGAATCGGGAGACGATTGCGGGTTCATAAAACGGACGGAATCGGGATCGACGGATTGCATCCGCCGTGCCACAGCCCGCGGGACGATCGTGTAGTCGACGACATCGTCCCCGGGAAGCTCCACGATGGCTGCCTGCCCTTTCTCCAGCCGGCCCGTAAGCTCATCCGAGAGATCGAGGAAAGGGATCTTGCTTTCCCGCGTAACGAAGTAGAATCGCCGTGAGCCGAACCCCGTCTCCTTCAGGCTTGACTCCTCGATCATCTTCTGAATCCGTGCCTTCACCTCTTCCTCGGAAAGGTGGGACCAGTCTTCCAGTGGATCCTCGGGCACCGGGGGCGACGAGGGGCCGTCCGAGCCTCTTCGATCCGATGATGCCGGCGGGTTCGCTTCATCCACCCGCAGGGCGCGCCCCTTGAAGCTTGTCTCGCTCAGCTCCTTTTTCGCTTTCTCTGCCTCGGCGGAGTCAGCCATTTCAACAAAGCCGAATCCCTTGCCTTCGATGACATTGACAGAGTCCACCGTACCGTATTCGGAAAAAAGCTCTTCCAGATCCTGATTGGTCACGGAGTAATTCAGGTTGCCCACGTAGAGTTTCTTGCCTTCCATTGCTACCCCCAACACGAGACTTGTCGTTTCTTGCATCAGCCTGGGTTCAGGCCAGTCATTTTCGTCCCAGCTAACCCATTATTGTAGAGTGTTTCATTTTATTCCGCAATGGCCGGTCCCCGAAGGGCCACAAGACGTAGAATCGTTGACAACTTCCGGAGGAGATGAAACACTCTTCTAGAGACTCTCTTCAGGAGGAACAGGACTGTGTCAAATTGGAGGCCACCCTTGAAATACGGGTTTTTCTTCGTCGCGGCAGCCTTGCTGGTCGGGTTGCTGCCCATGCAGGTTCCGGCCGAGGAATTCCGCAGCCCGTCGGACGGGATCCAGTCGATGAAGTACGAAGACGGGCTTCTCAGTTTGGAGGCGAAGGACGCCTCGCTGGACAAGGTCCTGAGCGAGCTTGCTCGGATTGCGATGATTACGATCATGGCCGATGGCCCGCTCGAAGGCCGCATCACCGTGTATGCAGATGGTCTCCCCCTGGAGAAGGCCTTGAGAAAGATCCTGCGTGGAAAGGATACGAGTTTCGTTTATGCCGCAAAGGCCGAAACCTCGCCGACCGAGTATGGCGTCGTAGAGGTCCGGGTCTATCTGGCAAAGGCGGACAAGGGAGAGGCCCGCCGGTATTCCTACTCCCAGAAGAGAGAACAACCAAAGAGGACGCCCAACCCGCCAAGCTCGCGCGCGGAGGTCTCCCGTGTACGCAAGCCCCCGTTCCGGCCGCCCGGCGGGGCTCCCCGGATCCCGGACATGGCCACGGCTGAGGAAGGGCAGCGGCTCCTTTCAGAGCTGATGGAAGGCAACCTCGAGGGACTGGACAAGCTTGCGGAGAAGCTCAAAGCCCAAAACCCCCAGGTGGAGGAGCAGATCGACGAGTTTCTCGAATCCCTCGAGGATGTGAGGATGAGGGCTGAGCAAGAGGGGCGACCGATTCCCCCGCTGGACGGGCTGGGCGACATGCAAACCCTGATGAAGCAGATGTTCGAGAAGGGAAGGATGTCTCCGGGCGAGGAACGGGAGTGAGCATCTGCGCGCTTCGCAGCAGCGGTAGCCGAGATGCTGTGCGTAACCACGAGAGGCGGAAGGGGTCAGGGATCAGGGGTCAGGCCGCCCGGCGCCCCCCCCTTTTTGAGCGTGCTGATCGCAGCGAGATAGCGGTCGATCCCGGCTAGCTTCGTCTGCTGCGGACGCGGCTGACGGCTTCTTTCCACCCGCTGTACAACGCCGCCCGTTCCGGGTCGGCCATAGAAGGCTCGAAGATCTTTTCCCCCCGTCGCGCCTGCCCGAGCTCTTCGGCCCCCTTCCAGAAGCCGACGCCCATGCCTGCCAGGAAGGCCGCACCCAGCGCGGTCGTCTCGACCATGGCCGGCCGGTCCACCCGTACATGGAGGATGTCCGCCTGGAACTGCATCAGGAAGTCGTTCGCGCTGGCCCCTCCATCCACCCGCATCTCCTTGATCGGTATGCCCGCGTCTGCCGCCATTACCTCCACCACGTCCCGGGTCTGGTAGGCGATCGATTCGAGGGTTGCCCGGACGATGTGCGCCCGATTGGCTCCCCGGGTCAGTCCGAGTATCGCCCCTCTTGCCTCCATGTCCCAGTAGGGCGCGCCCAGGCCGACGAAGGCGGGCACCATGTAGACCCCTTGGCTGTCCGGTACGCTCCGGGCCATCTGCTCGCTCTCTGCGGCCTGCCCCAAGACTTCGAGTTCGTCGCGCAGCCACTGAACGGCCGCGCCCGTTGTGAAGATCGATCCCTCCAGTGCATACGCCGGCCCACCGGTCGCGGAGCAGGCCAGGGTGGTCAAGAGCCCCTGGGTCGAACGGACGGCCTTGTCGCCGGTGTACATCAAGAGGAAGCAACCGGTTCCGTACGTGTTCTTCACCATTCCGGGCTCCCAGCCCCCCTGCCCGAACAGGGCCGCCTGCTGGTCTCCGGCATTCCCTGCGATCGGAATCTCTGCGTCAAAAGGGGGAGCTGCGACCGTGTGGGCACACACTCCACTCGACGGCTTCACCTCGGGAAGGACGCCTTTCGGGATGTCCAGCAGGCTGAGAATGTCCGTGTCCCACTCCCTGTCGTAGATGTTGTAAACAAGGGTGCGGGAGGCATTCGTGTAGTCGGTGACGTGGGTCCGCCCTCCGCTCAGCTTCCAGATGAGCCAAGTATCGATCGTCCCGAACAGGAGGTCGCCCTGTTCGGCCCTGTCTCTGGCATCCGGGACGTTGTCCAGGAGCCACAGGAGTTTCGTGCCGGAGAAATAGGCGTCCAGGACCAGGCCCGTCCTCTCGCGGAACCAGTTTTCTCTCCCCTGGTCGCGCAGCTCGTTGCATATCGGTGCGGTTCTCCGGCACTGCCATACGATTGCGTTGTGGAGCGGCTTGCCGGTGTTTCGATCCCACAATACCGTGGTCTCGCGCTGGTTCGTGATCCCGATGGCCGCGATCCGGTCTTGAGCGATATCGGCCTCGCGCAAGGCCTTCTCGATGACGCTGCAGGTAACCTCCCAGATCTCTTCCGGATCGTGTTCGACCCAGCCCGGCTTGGGGTAGATCTGCTTGAATTCCGAGTAGGCCCGGCTCACGGCCCGTCCGCCGTGATCCAGGAGAAGGACGGTGCTCCCGGTCGTGCCCTGGTCGATTGCCAACACGTAGGAACTCATCGAGCGTACTCCTTTCGTAGGCTTCTTGACGAGAGCCCACTCTACTGAAAAGGTGCGGACGGGGCAATCCTTCCATTTGCCATTTGACATCCCGCTGGAGAACTCCTTACGATCGTTCCCTGCGGTCAAAGGTGAAAGGTCAAAGGTGAAAGAACCCGGAGCCGGCTGTTCCCCTTTCACCTTATACCTTTGACCTTTGACCTGAGAGGGGTCCAGATGACAGACCGCGAGCGGCTTTTTCTGATTGACGGCGCCCATACCCTGTATCGGTCCTACCACGCCATACGGGGCCTGGCCACCTCCGACGGGTTTCCGAGCAACGCCCTCTACGGATTTGTCCAGACCCTTCAGAAAGTCATCAAGGACTACGAACCGGAGTACCTGGCCGTGGCCTTTGACCTTCCCGCGCCCACTTTCCGTCACGAGCTATACCCGGACTACAAGGCGAACCGGCCCCCCGCGCCGGAGGACCTGGTCCTGCAGATCCCCTGGATCAAGAAGATCCTGCAGGCATACCGGATCCCGTGCATCGAGAAGCAGGGATACGAAGGGGACGACGTCATGGGCACCCTGGCGCAGCAGGCTCGGGAAGAAGGACTCGAAGCGGTGCTCGTCTCAGGGGACAAGGACCTCCACCAGCTCGTGGGTGACCGGATCAAGGTTCTGGAACCCCGGAAGGGAGTGATGATGGGCCCGGAGGAGGTCTCCGCCCAGCACGGGGTCGGCCCTGAGAAGCTCATCGACCTCTTTGCCCTGACCGGAGACAAGGTGGACAACCTTCCCGGCCTGCCCGGAGTGGGCCCAAAGACGGCTTCCGCGCTTCTGCAGCAGTTCGGTTCCCTGGAGGAGGTCATCCGCAGGGCCGAGGAGATCGAGAAGCCGAAACTCAGGAAGGTGGTACAGGAAAACACGCAGACGATTCGAAAGACCCGGGAGCTCGTTGAAGTCGCCTGCCACGTGCCCCTGGACGTGGGGGCCAGGGACCTTCGGCGATGCGACCCGGACGTGCCGGCCCTTCGCGAGCTGTTCCGCCGGTTCGAATTTCACCGCTTCCTGGAGGAACTGCCTGCCGAGAAGAAGCTGACCGACGTGCATTACAGGACCGTCCTGGACGAGAAGGCCCTGGATGAGCTGATCGACCTCCTTGGCGGCAGCCGGGAAGGCTTCGCCCTGGACCTGGAGACCACCTCGAAGAACCCGATGCTCGCCGAGCCGGTGGGCCTATCCTTTTGTGTGGACGGTGACCGGGCCCACTATATCCCGGTGGCACACGACTACCTCGGCGCGCCGGACCAGCTCACGCTGCCCTCTGTGCTCGAGCGGCTCCAACCCCTGCTGGCAAACCCGGAATTGCCGAAGTTCGGTCAGAACATCAAATACGACCTGCTCGTCCTGAAAAGGCAGGGGGTCAAGGTGGAAGGGGTGGCCTTCGACACCATGATCGCCTCCTACCTGCTGGACCCCTCGGTAAGGGGGCACGGGCTGGATGACCTGGCCATGACCCACCTGGATCACAAGATGATCTCCTACGAGGATGTGACAGGGAAGAAAGGCGCCTCGCAGCTCGGGTTCGAGGAAGTGGAGATCGAGAAGGCGACGCAGTACGCGTGCGAGGACGCCCATGCCACGTACCGGCTCACGCAGATCCTGGGAGAGAAGATCCGCGAAGAAGGCTTCGAGCACCTCTTCCACGAGGTGGAGATCCCCCTGATCGAGGTGCTCACCGAGATGGAGTCTGCGGGCGTCAAGATCGATGTGAATCACTTCCACGGCCTTTCGGTCGAGTTTCGAGAGGAACTGGCAAGGCTCGAGGGGGAGATCCACGAGCTGGCGGAGAGCCCGTTCAACATCAACTCCCCAAAGCAGCTCGGCAAGATCCTGTTCGAAAAGCTGAAACTCTCCAACCCGAAGAAGACCAAGACCGGGTATGCCACGGACGTGAAGGTCCTGACCCGGCTGGCCGGAGAGCACCCTCTGCCCCGGCTCGTCCTGGACTACAGGAGCCTCTCGAAGCTGCTCTCCACGTACGTCGAGGCACTGCCTCGCCTGATTCATCCGGAAACGGGCCGGATTCACACCTCTTTCAACCAGGCGGTCACAGCCACCGGGAGGCTCAGCTCGAGCGACCCGAACCTCCAGAACATACCGATCCGAACGCCGGACGGGAGGCGGATCCGGCAGGGGTTTGTCCCGGAGGAGGGAATGCAGATGCTGAGCGCAGACTACAGCCAGATCGAGCTCAGGATCCTGGCGCAGATATCGGGCGACGCCCGCCTTGGGGAGGCCTTCCGGAAGGACCAGGACATCCACGGGCACACTGCCGGGCTCCTGTTCGGATGCGAGCCGGGGGAGGTCACGGAAGAGATGCGAAGGAAAGCCAAGGTGATCAACTTCGGCGTGATCTACGGAATGGGTCAGAATGCCCTTGCCGACCAGCTAGGCATCACCCGGGACGAGGCCCGGGCGTTCATCGATCAATACTTCCAGACCTACGAGGGGGTGAAGACCTGGCGGGAGGCCTGCCTGGAGCAGGCCCGGGACAAGGGCTACGTGACGACCCTTCTGAACCGAAGGCGATACCTGCGGGACATCCACTCCGAGAACCCCGGTATCCGGTCCCTGGCCGAGAGGACGGCCGTGAACACGCCGATCCAGGGGACGGCCGCAGACATGATCAAGGTAGCCATGATCCGGCTGTTTGAAAGGCTCAGGGGCGGGGGCCTGCAGACCCGCATGCTCCTGCAGGTCCACGACGAGCTCGTCTTCGAGGTCCCCGAGGCCGAGATGGAGGTCGTCCAGCCCCTGATCCGGGAGGAGATGGAGGGGGTCATGCCCCTGGATGTGCCCATGCGAGTGGATATGGAGTCCGGCAAGAATTGGTCTGAAGCACATTAGAAGGTCAAAGGGAAGAAGCTGAGTGAGGGGTCAGGGATCAGGGGTCAGGCCCCGCACCCGCGCCCGAACGACAAAGGGGTCCCGTTAGCATGGAACTGAAGCGGAAGACGAGCAATCGCCTTTTCACCGGGATGGTCCTGGGGATTGTGCTGGGGGTCGTGTTCGGCAAGGTGCTGGGGCCGGCCCCCGGAAAGGTCTGGGAGCGGCTCCTTGCGCGTACGAGTGGAGCCGGGGAGGGGGCGAGGATGGTCGACAAGGTAATCGATGGCGATACCATCGAGATCGATGGGGGCGAACGAGTCAGATACATAGGCGTGGATGCGCCCGAACTTGGGGAGCCCCTTTATGAAGAAGCAAGGGATTTCCAGGAAAAGGTGGTCCTCGGCGCCTACGTCCGGATCGAGACCTGCAAGGAAGAGCCACGGGACGGATACAAAAGGACCCTGGCCTTTGTCCACAAGGGGAACGTGGATGTGGGCGAGCAGCTCCTCCGCTACGGATACGCCCGAACCCTGTTCATGGGCCGTTGCGGCAGGGCCGTGGCCGGACGGTACCGGAAGATCGAGCGCGGTGCGTTTCTCGTTGGCCTCGGCGTATGGTCCTTGCAGGATACTCGTCAGGTCGACCACACTGACGCCGGTCGATACATTGGCTGCCTCATGAGCGTTACGGGCAAGGTTGTGAACGTTCACGAGGGCCCCAAGGCCTTTCACCTGAACTTCGGCAAGAACTACCGGACCGATTTTACGGCCGTCCTCTTCCGGAAGGACCTCTCACGCCTGGTGGAAGAGGGGCTGCATCCCGTGACGGGGTATGAGGGTCGGTTCGTGAAGGTCACCGGTATCCTGAAGGAATACAAAGGCCCGCAGATCATCGTCGAGTCGGCAGACCAGCTCACCCTGACCCCCCGAACCCACTAGCACGGCCCCTTCTCGCCCACAACCCGGAATTCATGTGTTCCTGCGAATCTACCGAACAATATCAGGTAATCCAATGCCCTATTCCGGTTGAGATGTTGTTATATCGATACGACAGTGAGATGGCCGTTCCATGAACCCTTTCCGTTGGTTCCAGGAAAAGACCTGCTACACCTTCGCCATTGCGGCGCTCAGCGTTCTGGGAGGGCAGATCGCCTCCTTCTACGGATATTTCTATTTTCACTTCTATGTCCAGCAGGAAGGCCCCGTGGCGGGCGTCCTGCCCTCGGACACGGCAGTCATTTGCCTGTGCCTGCTCGTCGTGATGTCAACCCTCCATTACGCCTTCTTCGGACTGTTTCGAGTGTTGGGATTCGGGTGGGAGTTGGGAAGGCTCCGTTTCGTCAACGACAACGTGCAGGGTTCGACTCCGAGGAAAGGGATGGACCTCGAGGGTTTGTCGAGACTCCTGAAGGCACTTTCCCGGTTTCCCCTCTGGAATACGATGACCGCCGGTATCCTGGGCCTGGTTCTCTTTTCCCTCCTGCTGGGCGTGATCGTGTTGCAGGAAGGGGGGATCGATTACACGCTTTTGGGGGGCCGGGCAGGTGCAGTCTCCTTGCTCATCTATTTGTACATTACGTACGTGATTACCGACTTTCTCACTGCACCGACCCGCTCCAGCGTGAAGAAGGCCATCCATGATCTCGGAGGCCAGTTCAAGGACGAATACGTGTTTTCCCTGAAGGGGAAATATACCTCCTTTGTGGTTTTCATGCTGCTCACCCTGTCCATCCTGAGCTCCTTCAGTCTCAGGTTTGAGAACGATCCCTCAGACCGAACGGTCCTCGCCGTGTTCGCGGCCTTGAGCGTCGCCATCTGTGCCTTTCTGGCGGTTCTCTATTTTTCATCCTTCTTCCGGGCCATCGATGAAATCCGTGCCGCTTCCGAGGAACTGGCCGCCGGCAAGAAGGGCTACGTATTCTCCGGGAGTCTGGACAAGGAATTCGTCCTGCTCAATCGGACCATGATCGCCACGGCGGAAGAGGTGAATCACTATCGAGACCGGATGGAAGGCCTGGTCCGGGAAAAGACGGCCGACCTCGAACAGTCGCTCGCCAAACTCAACGCGAGCGAGAAACGCTTCCGGTCCATGGTCGAACACGGGGCGGACATCATTACGATTCTGGGTGAAGATGGAACGAGACAGTATGAAAGCCCGTCGGTCGAACGGGTGCTCGGATACAGCGCCGAAGATGTCGAAGGAAAGAGCCCCTTTGATCAGATTCACCCGGATGATCGTACTCGCGTCGTAAGGGCCTTCGAACAGGGGTTCCGTATCCCGGGATTCACTGTCGCGACAGAATACCGGTTTCTGCACAAGGACGGGTCGTGGCGCAATATGAAGGCCACCGCCAAGAACCTTCTCCATGATCCGATCGTGGCGGGCATTGTGATCAATTCCCGTGACATCACGGACAGAAAGCTTGCAGATGAACGGCTTCAGAAATCCATCTCCCTCCTGCGCGCGACGCTCGAGTCGACGGCAGACGGCATTCTCGTCGTGAACAGGGAAGGAAAGATAGAGGGCTTCAACAAGCAGTTCACCTCCATGTGGCGAATCCCCGAGGCCTTCATGGCATCCGGGGAAGACGAGCGAATCATCCAGTTCGTCCTCGACCAGTTGAAGGACCCCGAAGCCTTCCTCAAGAAGATTCGGGAACTCTACGACCATGAGCACGAGGAGAGTTACGACGTTCTGGAATTCCTCGATGATAGGGTCTTCGAACGTTATTCAAAGCCTCAGCGGGTAGGGGAGAAGGCCGTTGGAAGAGTGTGGAGCTTTCGCGACATCACGGAACGGAAGCGGTCCGAGGATGCGCTGAAGGGCCACCGTGAACATCTCGCGGAACTGGTGGGCGAGCGAACGGCGGAGCTCGAACTGGAAATCAAGGAGCGGATGCGCATCGAAGAGCAGATAAGAACGCTGAACGAAGCGCTCGAGCACCGGGTGAAGGAGAGAACCGCAGATCTGGAAAAGGCATTCCAGGAGCTCAAGAGGCTCGACGAGATGAAGGACTCGTTTCTCTCTTCCGTTTCGCATGAGCTTCGCACACCGCTCACCTCGATCCGGTCCTTTGCGGAGATCCTGCTGCTGTATGATGAAGAAGACCCCGACACCCGCAAGGAATTTCTCGAGATCATTCGTGTTGAGAGCGAACGGCTCACACGGCTCATCAATGACGTGCTGGATCTCTCCAGGATCGAGGCGGGACGGATGGTCTACAACGACGAGAGGGTGTCCCTGGAAGAGGTCGTCAGGGACGTGGCCAGAAGCCAGCGCCAGCTCCTCGGGCAGAAATCTCTCCGGCTGACCCTGGATGTGGCCCGGGGGCTTCCGTCCGTCTTTGCGGACCGCGACCGGATGTATCAGGTGGTCACGAACCTGATCGGGAACGCCATCAAGTTCTCCTTCGAAGGAGGAGAGATCACGGTGCGCGCAGAACGCTTCGAAGGGAAGCGATCCGGGGAGAGCACGGAATGGATCAGGCTGAGCGTGTCGGACCAAGGCGTCGGGATCGATGAGCGGGATGCCGAGATCATCTTCGACCGATTCCGTCAGGTCTGCACGGACACCCTCAAGGACAAGCCGCGAGGTACCGGGCTGGGCCTGCCGATCTGCAAGGATATTGTCTGTCACTACGGCGGGGACATCTGGGTCGAGGGCCGGCAGGGACAAGGGAGCACCTTTTTTGTCACCTTGCCGGGAGCAAACCCTCTTGCCGAGCACCCCGAAGCTCATTCGTCAGCCGCGGCGAGCAGTGGTCCCGGCCCCTTGCCCGATCACGACTGAACCCCTCCGGAACCCTTTCTTGACTTCACCCCCATCCGCCCGCCATTCTGAAGCCCCCTTGGAACAAGGATCCAGGACCTCAAGCAGGAGGATGGTCACATTGAATGACCCGGCGGAAGCGGCAAACTCCCTTTACATAAACACCCATTCCGGGCTGCTGGATCTGGTCACCCGGCTGGAAGAGGCCCCGGAGATCGCCTTGGACACAGAGGCGGACAGCCTGCACCATTACTTCGAAAAGGTTTGTCTGATCCAGCTCGCCGCAGGAGCAGAAAACGCCATCGTGGACCCCCTCTGCGGAATGGATCTCTCCGGCTTGCTGGCCCTGCTCGCAGGCAAGCCCCTCATCCTGCATGGGGCCGATTACGACCTGCGCATGATGCGTATGACCTTCGGCTTCCTGGCAGACGGGGAAGTGTTCGACACCATGTTGGCCGCCCGGCTGCTCGGGTACGAAGAATTCGGGCTGGCCGCCCTGGTGGAGCGCTTTTTCCGGGTAAGACTGAGCAAGGGCGGACAGAAATCCGACTGGTCCAGGCGCCCTCTTTCCGAGGCCCAGTTGCGGTATGCCGGCGATGACACCCGCTATCTCCTGCCCCTGGCCGCAAGGCTCCGGGAGGATCTGGAGAGGCTCGGCCGGACCGAGTGGCACCGGGAAGCCTGCGCCTCCATGGTCGTGCAGGCTTCCAAGGAAAGCGAGAAAGACCAAAACGAGAGATGGAGAATCAAGGGATCGTTCCAACTGACCCCCCAACAGCTCAATTTTCTGCATGCCCTCTTCCAGTGGCGGGACCTCGAGGCACGTGGGGCGGATCGTCCCCCTTTCCACATCCTCGGGAACCAGCAGCTTCTCGATCTGGCCGCCCTGGCGGCGTCCGACCCGGAAGGCGCCTTCCGTGCCGGCCCGAAGCTTCCCCGGAACTGTAAGGGAAGGCGCCTTCAGGCCTTGAAGAAGGCGGTCAGGGAGGCTTCTGAAAGACCGGAATCCGAGTGGCCGCAGAACAAGCGGAGAGAGCGGCCCCCGTCGGCGCCGTCGGGCCTGTTGAAGGCACTCCGCGCCGAATGCGACCGCCTGGCAGAGGAACTGGGCATTGCATCCTCCACCCTGGCTCCACGGCCCGCTCTGGTGAACATTGCGCGGATCAAACCGGTGACCCTGGAGGGAGTCATGGAATGCGGCCCGCTGATGGGCTGGCAGGCGCGCCTTCTCGTGCCGGGGATGCGAAAGCTGCTGAAGAAATGAAGCGGATGGAGCCTTGAATGGGAAAACCGAAGAAGTTCTATGCCGTTGCCAGGGGGCGAAACCCGGGCATTTTCACCGCCTGGTTCGGTCCGGGCGGAGCAGAGGTTCAGATCCGGGGCTATCCCGGGGCACGCTACAAGGGGTTTCCCTCCATCGAAGAGGCACGAAAATGGATGGAGAACCAAGCGGAGACCGCCGCTTCCGCAAAGAAGAAACGGGCCGCAAAAGCGAACTCCCCTACCGCCCCTGATGGTTCTGTTGACACAACGGGCAAGATCCTTGTCTATACGGACGGAGGCTGTCGCGGCAACCCGGGACCCGGGGGGTACGGAGCGGTTATCCTTGACGGGGAAGAGCGAACCGAACTGGCTCGAGGGTTCCGGCTGACCACGAACAACCGCATGGAACTCCTGGCCTGTATCGTGGCGCTCGAGGCATTGAAGACCCCCTCCGACGTGGTCCTCCACAGCGACTCCCGCTACGTGGTCAATGGCATGAGCAAAGGTTGGGCAAAGAAATGGCGTGCCAACAACTGGATGCGCACCAAGCAGCATGCTGCCGAGAATGCGGACCTGTGGGCAAGACTGCTGGACCTGTCCGAGGGCCACGGGGTCGAGTTCGTCTGGGTCCGCGGGCACGCGGGCCACGCGGAAAACGAGCGCTGTGACGCGTTGGCTACAGGCGCTGCGGACGGCACCGACCTTGCCGAAGACCAGGCCTATGTCCAGGGTCGTACCAAGATCACCTCCAGCCTCTTCGACCAGAAAGACTGAAACAAGGAACTCTGAGGACAATGGGTGTATGGCGCTGGTTACCCTGAAGGATGTGAACCACGCCTTTGGCGGTCCTGTACTGCTCGAAGGCGCGGACCTGCAAATCGAGAAAGGAGAGAGGATCTGCCTGATCGGTCGCAACGGGACGGGCAAGTCAACCCTGTTGAAGCTGATCCATGGCGAGCACCTTCCCGACAGAGGCACCGTCACCAGGGAACCGGGACTGAAGACCGCCATGCTGCCTCAAGAGGTGCCCCTCGACCTGGCCGGGAGCGTCTACGACGTCGTCGCCTCCGGCCACGCGGAGAATGCCGCCCTGCTCGGCGAGTACCACAGGCGAAGCCGTGCGCTCGGAGAATGTGACGATCCGGATGCGCTGGCTCGTCTGAACGAGACCCAGCATGCCCTCGAGACCGCCGGTGCCTGGCACCTTCATCAGCAGGTCCGGACCGTCATCTCCCGTATGGGCCTGGACGAACCGGCCTCCTTCAGGGACCTTTCCGCCGGACTCAAGCGCCGGGTCTATCTCGCAAGGGCCCTGGTGAGCGATCCGGACCTTCTGCTCCTGGATGAGCCGACCAATCATCTGGACATCGACGCCATCGTCTGGATGGAGGCCTTTCTCCTGCGCTTCGCAAAGACCATGCTCTTCGTCACCCACGACAGGGCGTTTCTCAAGCGGCTTGCCACCCGCATCGTGGAGCTCGACAGGGCCACCCTCGTTTCTTTTCCCGGTGACTATGAGGGCTATCTCGACCGCAAGGAGGGGATGCTCGAGAACGAGGCGGCCCAGAACGCCCGGTTCGACAAGCGGGTGACCCAGGAAGAGGCCTGGCTCAGAAAGGGCCTGCGGGCACGGCGGACCCGGAACGAGGGCCGGGTGCGGGCGCTGATGGACATGCGCGCTCAAGTGGAGCGGCGGCGCTCCCGGAGCGGGAATGTGCGCCTTCTGCTGCAGGAGGCCGAAAGGTCGGGCAAGCTGGTCCTCGTCGCCAAGGATATCGCTTTCGTTTATGACGGGGAGCCGATCATCGAGGGTTTCTCCACCACCATCATGCGGGGAGAGAAGGTGGGGGTCATCGGGCCCAACGGCTGCGGCAAGACCACCCTGCTGCAGATCCTCGTGGGGGAGATCGAGCCGGACGTCGGGTCGGTGCGGCAAGGGGCCCGCCTCGAGGTGGCCTATTTCGATCAACTCAGGGCCCAGCTCGACGAGAGCCAGACCCTGCAACAGAACGTCTCCGGTGGCGGCGATACGGTCTTCGTGAACGGCAAGCCCCGGAACATCATGGGCTACCTGCAAGACTTCCTGTTTTCGCCCGCCCAGATCCGGGCCCCGATCACCGCCCTCTCCGGTGGGGAGCGGAACCGCCTCCTGCTGGCCAAGCTCTTTGCCCGGCCGTCGAATGTGCTGGTCCTGGACGAGCCTACCAACGACCTGGATCCGGAAACCCTGGAACTGCTCGAGGCGATGTTGATCGAGTATGCCGGCACGGTCCTCATGGTGAGCCACGACCGGGCGTTCCTGAACAACGTCGCTTCCTCCACCCTGGTCTTCGAGGGCCGCGGCCGTATACGGGAATACGTGGGAGGCTACGACGACTGGCTGCGCCAGCGCCCGCCGGATGAGCGGGACGCCAAACCGGCGGCTTCGCCGAAGAAGGCAAAGCCGAGGACTGCACCTGCCCGTCCCCGCAAGCTCACGTTCAAGGAACAGCGCGAGCTCGAACAGATGCCGGACTTCATCGAAGAGATGGAGGCGGAGAAACGAAGCCTCTTCGAGACCCTGTCCGACCCAGCCCTCTACAAGAGCGCAGGGGATGAAGTCGCAGGGTACAAGGCCCGTCTGGACGAGCTGGAGCGTGACCTCAAGCAGGCCTACGCCCGCTGGGAGCTGCTGGAGGATCTGTCCATCCAGGCCGGCGGCTAGGGCTTACGGCGCTCGATCAGCTCCTCGGTCCAGAAGTTGGGCTTGCGCCGTTCCTGGAAGGCCATCATTGCCTCGACGGTCTCGGGGTGTCCCAGGAAGCCGGGCTCCATCATGTTGAGGAAATTGCCCGAGTACTGAAGCGGCATGTCGACCGCCTCGAAGCTCTGCTTCCCGGCGCCGATGCAGGCAGGCACCAGGTCGAGGATGTCGTCGCACCACTTCTCCACCTCGGTGTCGACCAGCCGGTCCTGCACGACCGTGTTGCAGAGGCCCGCCTCGAGCGCTTCCTGCGCTGTCAGGAGGCGGCAGCGCAGCCACATCTCTCTCGCGTTTTTCATCCCCATGACGTGCGCGGACGAGGCCATCACGTAGCCCGAGGCCGGACTCCCGATCCGCGGGCCGTTCTGCCCGAAGACGGCGCTCTCGCCGGCGATCGTGAAGTCACAGGTGTAGGCCATGTGGTTGCTGGCCCCGATCGAGTATCCGCGGACGGCAGCGATCACCGGCTTTCGGCAACGCTTGATCGTCGGGTCCACCTGGCTCATTGCCGGGCTGAAGCTGCCGCCGCTCAGGTCACCCCCCACGCCAAAGTGTGGTCCCGCATGGGAGATGACGATCACGCCCACGCTCGGGTCCGCATTCGCGAGGATCAGGCTCATGACGATTCCTTCGAACATGGTCCCGTTCAGGGCGTTCATCCGCTCGGGGCGGTTGAGCTTGATGCGCACCACCCCGCCGCCGCATCTTCGAAGCCTCTTCTCGTATAGGACATGCTTGAATTCCACGCCCTCGACTGTTTCCCAATCGTTCCACTCTGACATCAGTAGCCTCCTACGATGGTGTCGGCCTCTTTCAACAGGTCGATGAGCTGCCCCTCGTCGATTCGGTCCAGGTGGTCCAGTTCCGGGTCCAGGTCCAGGAAACGGGCCCAGAGGGGGCACGCCACGAGCCGGAGGTTCTCCTCGTCCGCCATGGAGCGGACCAGTGCGCGAACATCGGACCAGCGCGAGTCCAGGTCTCCGTGTGCAAGGGGTAGCCCGCCCGCCTCGGCGGCGGCAATGACGGCGCTTCGGCCATCCCGCGTCTTGAAGTTGGGCGACCATCTGAAGGTGCCCTTGTCGAGGGCGGCGAGGGCCTCTCCGGTGAAGACCAGGGCCACCTCGTCGCCGCGCTGTGCCATGGCCCGCGCCAGGGCGATATTCCCCAGGACCGTGTCTTCCAGCGCATCCCGGCAGATCAACACTGTGGACATCTCTTCTCCTCCGCTGTCAGCAAGTCCTTCGTACGCTCGTGTCTCCCGGATCGCCTAACACGGCAACACCGGGGGTGATTCTCATGAACAGTAAATCGAATCTCGGCCAAATTGTCCAAACAGGATCCGTGACTCGGGCGGGCCCCTTCTCGATCCATTGCGGGCCTGCTTCGTATTCGCCGCGAAGAAGAAGCGAATTGACATCCCTTCGCTTCTCTGTAACGATTCTCGGCAATTGTCTGGCTCGAGCGAGTATTCAGACCGGTTCGAGAGTGATTGGATCACTTCCAAATAGGAGGGGCAAGGGTAATGAGAAAGATGCTCGTGGTCTTGATGGCGGTTGTATTGTGCATACCGGTAACGGCAGGGTCGGCGGAAGAGAAAAAGTATGACGCGATCGTGATAGGGGCCGGTGGCGGTGGTTTGGCAGCAGCCTCGAAATTGGCTCTGGGCGGGATGAAGGTCCTTGTCATCGAGCAGCACAGCAAGGTGGGCGGCTACATGGGGAATTTCGAGCGTGACGATTATACATTCGAGATATCTCTTCATGCCATGGACGGCCTCAACCCTGGAATCGGCATGAACGTAAAGACATTCGAGGACCTTGGCATCCTGAACAAAGTGAAACCGATCAAGCTTGACCCGATGTATGTTGCGAAGTTTCCCGACTTTGACGTGGAAGTGCCCGCTGATGCCGGTGAATATGTAAAGCTCTTGAAGGAGATGTTTCCTGACGAAGCAGAAGGCATAGACGGTCTCTACGGAGACCTGGAAGACATGAATCTGACCATGAATAGCCTGATGGGTCTTACATCGGGCGATTACTGGCCAACGATCAAGTACGTCCTTGCGCATCCGATAAGGTGTTTCAACCTGGCCGTGGCGTGGCAGCAGAACCTGGACGAGTTTCTGGACGAGCACACCCAGGACGAAAAGCTCAGGGCGGTTTTCACCCAGCTTGCCGGTTTTGCCGGGGCATCACCTGAAGTTGTTCCTGCGGTCTTCTTCGGCATGATGTGGAACAGCTATCATTTCGGCGGCTATTACTATTTCGAAGGTGGTTCCCAGGCCATATCCGATGCCCTGGCCGAGGTGATCGAGGAGAACGGCGGTGAGATCCTTCTTTCTACCCGCGTGAACAAGATATACATCGAAGACGGCACGGCTGTAGGTGTAGGCACAAAAGACGGCAAGAAATTCATGGGCCGCTACGTTGTTTCCAATGCAAGTGCCCCGGCCACCCTCCTTGAGATGGTCGGCAAAGAGCACCTTCCCAAAGATTATGTCGAGAATGTAGAAAGCATGACCGTGGGTCTTTCGTGCTTCCAGGTATACATGGGAGTGGACAAGGACTACAGTGAGTACTTTCCCGGGCACACACACGAGATCATGATCAACACCGGATATGACCAGGAAGAAAATTTCGCGAATTTCATGGAAGGCAGACCTGAGAAAGCGTCTTTCGCAATCGTCAACTATTCCATGGCCGACAAATCAGCCGCTCCTGAAGGGAAGAATGTGATTGTGATTACCACCATTCTCCCCTACGACTGGAAAGACAACTGGCATATCAACGAGAGTTACCAGAAGTATACGGACCTGAAGAATGAGACGGGGATGATCTTCGTAAGACGCGCAGAAAAATACCTTCCTGACCTGGAGTCTCATATCGAGGCATACGAAGTCGGTTCTCCCCGCACCATGGAGCACTATACGCTGAACCCGGGGGGGTCCATATTCGGTTGGGACAATACCCTGGACCAGGCTCTTCTGAAGCGCCTTCCCCAGAAGACACCCATCAAGAACCTGTGGCTCTCCGGGGCCTGGACCTTCCCCGGCGGCGGGCAGTCAGCCGTTCTTATTTCCGGTGAGATGGTGGGAAGGGAAATCTTGAAGATGGAAAATAAATAGATATCCTTCCTTTCCCTCAGGATGGCCCATCATCTTTCCGGGTGGTTCGCCAACGCGAATCGGCAGAGGGCTTCCAGGGCCATGGCTGCGGTGAACGATTGCGAGACCCAGCGGATTTCGAGGCCGCCGTCCGATCGCCCAAAGAAGAACTCGCCCTCAGCCCGGCTGCCGGGAGGGACGAATTGCCGGGGTTGGAGATACTCGATACCCCTGGCAATCAGCGGCGTCCTGCGGCCCGCGTTCATAAGAGTGAGTACCGCAAAAGCCGTGTTGAGTTCCGGGGCTCCCTTGTCCCAGTAGACTGCTTCATCGTTGTTCTCGAGAGAGGACCGCTCGAGGTCGTCGGCGAGGATCTCTACGGCAGGCTGCAGCGCGGGTACAGGCCCCTCATAGTAGGCCCGCGATACCATATAATGGTAGCTGTAATTGTCCGGGTAGTAGAGGGCGATTTCCTCCATGCGCGTGCGGTGAAGGCCCTGCTCGGTGACTTGATTGATGAGGTCGACGGCTTCGGAGACGCCTGGTGTTTCCAGCCGGCCATACCGGGCCAGCGCGAACAGTACATTGGCGTTCACCACCAGATCGACGTCGTTCGGTGTCCAGGGGTTGCCATAGGGGAGCCACGTCAGAAATACCCCGCTCTGCTCCGGGAGCCAGGCGGGGCGGAACCGCAACGGCACTTCGCCGGTGTCACGCCAATCGGCAAGAAACCTCTCAGGGGCCGAATCGATCCCATATCCCCCATCCAGAAGATCGTCATCCAGGAGAGCGGCAAACGTTGTGGCGGTGACGTCTGCGTCGGACGGGATGGCCAACGCGTCCGGAAAGATGTCGAAGTTGATCGGCGTGCGCATGCCGTTCAGGATGGGCCCCTTCGCCAGGGCCAGCAGAACGTCCCCCACCGGCTGTGTGAAGCTCGGTCCGGCCACGTCATAGGGCCAGAACCCAAACGTGCCCCTGGCGGGATCCCATGGCGCCGACTCGAACTCCCGCAGAAGGGCAACGGCCTGTTGGCGCATGCTGCGGGCGGTAGCGAGCTGTTCCGGATTCAGGCCCAACGCCCCGGCATGATCTTCGACCAGATGCGCAAGCGCATGGTGAATGAAGGACACGATGAAGGGACTCACGTCCCGGATTCGTACCGACGGTAACTCTTTGAGAAAGAAGAACTGCCGCCAATTCCCCGCGTAGTCTACCGACCCTCTTCCCTGGGTGGGTACGGCCACCTGCTGGTCTCGCAGGAAAGAGAATGCCCCTTCGATTGCCTCTTGCTCCGGGCTCGGTCCGGCAAGGCTCGACCCGTCAGGGTTCGATCCGGCCGTGCAGCCGCAGGCCGCGCCGACAATCAAGACGCCCGCCCAGAGCGCCCTCAACCTGGCGTTCCGCATCTGTCCGCACACCTCGCTCGAGAGAATCCCATGCACAATTCCCAAATCTACCATATAACATATCATACTAAATAACAAACAGAAAGTGGAGTGCAATATCCTCGCAACCCGTTTCATGCTTCAGAGTTGTACCCGGTGACGTCTGTCTGAAGACGTATCGATCCTCTCGCAAGGGACGACATCTGCGGCACACGGAATGCAGAATCTCACGTCGCCGCCCTAACAACAGGAATCAAGCGAGGGAGAAGGGAACGTTCTCTGTCTTCAACTCGATGACTCGATGCTGACCCTGTTTGGGTGTATCAATCCTTCTTCTTGAGACCCCGGATGGGAGGATCCCAGGTCACTCCTCCAGGTATATCCGGTGCAGGGCGGCCCCAGGTGCCGTGCCGTTTCGTTTCCGTGAAGTGGCTGACGATAAGGCGATGTATGAGATTCATCTTGGGAAGTACTGCGTGCAGGCCTGTGAGGCCTTCGACAGACCGATCACCTAGTTCCCAGTAACCGAAATCATTGTCCCGCACGCATACGATCTGCTCGACCGGAATGAAACTGCACCGCGCTCCCAAATAGGGAACGGTCGCATCACCGGTGAGTATTCGGCTGGCGGGATCCTGGTCCTTCCACAGGTTCTTCCTGTCGGCAGATTTCAGGTCGAATTCAGGTTTCTTGCGAACCTTCTTCACCCTCAGGCTGACCCTCGTTTCCTCGTCCACACCGACGATGCACAGCCAATCCTTTTCATCAAGGCCGGCGTTCGAAAGCCGGAGCGATTCGAGTCGATCCCGGTGGGTTCGCGCTTCCTGGAGCATGCATTCGAATAGTGCTCGTGCCTTCCCCTGGCGATCCTTCTTTTCCAGTCCGTAGAGACGGATGTATTCCGCGATGGTGTCTACGATGTTGGGTTGCCATGCATCCGCATTGTACAAATCATCGGGAATACCCGGATCTGCGTTGACAGCAGAGTCAAAGCTTGGCAGGAGATGGTAGAGTGCTGGAGTGACTCGCGCCGATTCTCGTTCTCGCGAACCGACGCTGCCTGTCCCGAGCTCCGCCAAGCCGGTCGTCACTTTCAGGGGGGCCTCCAAGGAACCCCGGAAGGGACTCCCCAGGGTTACAACCTTTCCCACGCCTGCATTCTGGCCGTGCCGTTGGATGTACCCTGCAACGATGAGTCCACCCATGGAGTGGCCGACGAGATTCACCTTGGGATTGTCGCGGTACCCCGCCTTCACGTAGTGGGGGAGGAGCTTCGTCCGGCCTATCACCTCATCGATGAATTCCTCCAGGAGATTCTCGGTGTCATGCAGAGGCTGCCGCCAATCGTAGGCGAAAGGGTACACGGGGACCGGTTGGTCCTCTTTGTTCTTCAAGTCATGGCGCAATTCCTCGATCAGTTCTCTGTAAGCCATGCCGATGAGTTTGTCAGGGACGACGCGCGCCGGCTCGATACGCTCATATTTCAAATTGTCGGGATGAAGAGCCACGCGGGCGAATGACTTGGACAGCAAGGCGAAGACCGTTTGCGGACCCACATCGTAGATATCTCGCAGCTCGGACCCGGTAATGCCGGGGACAACAATCACAGGATAGGGGACAGGCATGCTCTATTCCTCCTCTTAAAGGTCTTTGTGGAAGGGAAGTTCACCGACATTTCGGGAATACGCTCTTCAAGGTCCGACCGTCCACCAGGGATCGGAGGTCTGTCCGTACCAGGTCGCTCCTGCGTGAACATGTTGCTCTGCGTCAGAAAGCTCCATCGGGTGTCGTGCTGGTATGACACCGCGCCGCAGGGCAGCCTCTCGCTCGAGGTCTGATTCGCCTACAAATGAGAAGGAACTGACAAGGTTGAAATTCATCTCCTGGAAGCCGCCCAGTGTGAGCTGGGCTGGGAAGAACATCTCGTTCTGAATCGCCGCACCGACCCGTTGCCAGTCCATCGGATAGGTCGCAGTGTGCGCGGCATGATCACACTTCGATGCCAGGAGCGCGCCGACGGGTTCTTCCCAGGGCTTACCTTGACGGTGATAGACCGACTCCATGTACCGTAGCAGTTGGCGTGTCACTTCGGGGTACCGGGCCGCAAGGACGAGCAGCGCAAACACGGCTCGCTTGACTTCCTCGTCGGGCCCTTTGGGGAGACCCTGCCGATACCAGATGATCTTCATGAGTTTGAATACGTTCACAAGTCTCTTCATGGCACGGGGACTGAGCTCTATGAAGGAGCAACTGATACTGATCAGCCTGTGTTCTTCGTTGCTGAACTTGATGACTTCCGTCGGAAGCATCGCTTCCTCGGTGCCGTACGCCCGTGCCGGAACAACACGACTGCTTTCGTCTTCCGCGTCTGAATCAGGGCCGTTGGGCGGAGTTGTGGCCTGGTCTCCAGGCTCCGAGGTAGGTTGTTCGTCGGTCCGTATCTCGTCGATTTCTGCGATCTCCATTAAGGACCTCAGGAAGCTTCCCGCTGCCGGGGCCGAGACCGAGCGTACTCTATACGGAACCTGAATGATCTTCTCTATATAGTCGAGTCCCGAAGGCTCGCCGCCTCGTACCAATACACCGCTGTATCGCTTTTCCAGCGCCCGCGTCACGTATCGAACGTCCATGGCCAATACAACGACGAACAGCTTTTGCTTGACGAGGAGCTGCACCGCCTCGAGAACCTCCACCACCTTGTGCGGCGGGCAGCGATCCAGGTCGTCGATCATCAGGACCACTCGCGGGATACCCCGCGGGAACAAGTTCCCGACAGGGCAAGCGTTCTCTTCCCCGCCTTCGCCGGCTTGCGCACTGCCTTCTACTCCCTCACGTTTTGTGAGAGGGTTCCACGGCTCAAGCAAGGAACTGCTCAAGTCTTCGAAGTCGCCCTGGACCTGGTGAAGCAGCCCCAATCTGTCTTCATAGACGCGTCCTTCGAGGCGCTGCTTGACGAAATCGAGAAGCGAAACGTTACACACGGTCATCCCCACTCGACGGCGGCGTGCGGCCACCTCGGACTCAATCCGTCGAAACTTGCTTTCGCAATCATTGAATTTCTTCGCCCGTTCGAGCAGATTCGGGATTGGTACATCCGGGTGAGGATGGATATCGAGTGCTTCGGTGGCGGCGCCTTGCTGTTGTGCCGAGAGCAGCAGTTCCTGGGTGAATTGATCTCGACGCTCCTCTTGCTGAGCCAGTGATTGCTCACGGTCTTCTTCATATTCCTTCTGGAATTCATTGAGCCACCGAAAGGCGCGCCAGACCATTGCGAGACCTGCGCCAATACCTCCCGTCACGAGTGATCCAATGGCCTTCAGCGACGCAGTGATCTCCGCATGTGTGGTGACGGCAAGCAGAGCAACAGCGATTATAAGGAATGCGATCAGTCCCTCCTTCCATCCGACGATGAGGCGGCGAGGAATTCCGATCGCCCTCTTTATTTGTTCGAAGGTGGGCGGCTCCACCCCTTCCCCGTTCTCCTCGATCGTGAGGAGTTCCTTCGCCTTGCTGCCCACCCTCTGGATGAGTTCGTCCCTGATCGAATTGCAGGCGGAGTGGCGGGCGCGTCTATCGAGTTCTTCGTCAATGGCTTGTTCAAAATTCTTGTGGCTGTCGTCGCGGTCCGCTCTAGCCTTGTCGCGGTCGAGTTCCGCCTGTTTGAGAGCGGTCTCTTCGTTCTGATGTTGTGCTGCAAGGGCCTCCCACAGGGAGTGCTCCGTGATGACTCCGCTGTCATGATCCTTAGCCAACTGGAGAGCCGCGTGTCCGAGGTCGGTTTTCGTGAGCCGTTCACGCTCCCTGTTCGTCAGCCCGCTGAGCACCCGCCAGAGTTCGCTGTCTTTTCGCGGGTCTGGCTCCAGCTCCTGTTGCAGGAGCTGCTCCAGGCTGATTTGACGATCCAGTTCCTCGAAGATGGTCTGCATGAGGCTTGCCCAGAGATCGCTCTTGGCGAAGGTCCATGCATCGAAGCGAATGACGTAGGGATGTCCCACAAACGGGAATGACTCATCGGCACCATTGTGGTCGTTATCCGGAATCTTTTCGCAACGGATTTCTTTGAGTCTTTGCTCCAATAGATGGAGCACGAAGGACTTTCCGGATCCCCACCCGCCGAGGACGCCTACGACCATGGGTGGATCCATGTCCTTGAGCGCAACTCCCTCGGCCAGGGCACGGACTTCGGTTGCGATATTGAGACGATCGGGCCCTGTCGGCAGATCGTTGCTCAAGGGCTGAGCGCGTGTCAGTTCGGGATCAGGGGGGAGTGTGATGGACAATCCGTTCAAGGCTGCCGTGGCCGCAACCGGTAGACCGGAGAATACAAGCGCCATTCGTTCCGGAAGGGTCTGCAATGTCTCCACGACTTCTTGCGTGAGGCCAACTTCAGCCGCGGATGCATCTTCTCTCACGCCTCGGTATTCGACAAGCAATACCAGCCGCTCACCCATCTTCAGTACGCTTTCGTCGAGGGGGCGAAGCAGAACGTGCAGAAGCTCCTTCGGATCGGATTTCGGGTCGAGTTCCTTGAGGGTGTCCAGAAAGGCAGGAAGCCGGGCCTTGAGTATCTGGGTCAGCCTTTTGGAGGAAACCGGCGGTTCGGGGAGGAGATCGCCGATCGTGGATTCTTCGCCGCCGGTCAGTGTCTGGAGATCCTTCACAAGATCGGCGAGGAAACGCGCGAATCCTGCCCCGGCGGGGATGACGTACCGCGCTGTGATGCAGCGATTGTATTTCTGGCGGAGGCTCAACTCCGCGAGAGACCGGAGGCCGGGGCCGCCGTCTACGACAACCAGAAGGCCCGTGGTGCGCGGTATGCCGAGCCTCTTGTCCCCCTTTGCCCGATTCTGAAGGGCCCGCATGAATTCGCCGCGATAACTCTGAGGGCCTGCCTCTTCAGCCCTCAGCAGAGAAGCGAAGTCCTCGAAAAGTTCGTCTTCGAGGGCACTGAGGATCCCGGTGGCATTGAGATAGTCGAAGAGCTTCGTTTCGGTCCGGATCCGGCACAGGCCGAGAATCACGAGACGTCCGTGGAGGCGGGGCACCATCGATGGTTCGAAGAGATCAGATACAAGGCGAATCCAGGTGGAGGCGGGGTGGGTCGTATCGAGCTTGGGTCCTGCACTGTCCGCTACCTCCTTTGCAGCACCCCTTCCGTATTCCGGGTGCTTGAGGAGGAGTTTCTCGACGACTCTCCAGGACGTGACCGGATCCTTCTTCAAGTGGTCTATCGTCCTCTCGACGGTGGGGGTCGAGATAAGGCCATTCATGTCTTCCGTGAACGGAGTGGCAACCATGGTTCATCCCTCCCCGGAGGAGCCATCCGATGCAACTCACAGGTGCTTCTGGTCATTTCCGCATGACGCCGTCCTTCGTTACGAGATTTGTCGAGACTCCAACTCCGCTTCTCCGCCACCCCGCAGACGAGGTTTTCTCAGCAGCCTCCTAAGGATTGAAGAATCGGTTGTGAATAACGAGGTTGGTGTCGATGTGTACCCAACCTCCCTTCTTGTCTTCCATACGTAGGTTCCACTCCTCGAGGTGCGGGAGGATTCGTTGCCTTACATCGGCACATTCCTCGGGGCCTTGCCTGCCCCCTAGATGGAAGTCCACCGCCCGCCCGAAGATATGCGCGGATTTCCTGGAACGAGATCCTATCGCCCGGTTGTAATTTCCACCGTGGCGTGCGCTTTCAGGAGCATTGACGCTCAGCGGACGAATCCAACAGTGCACGAAAACGGGAGCTTCGAACAGTCCACGAATTCGCTCCATCGCCTCTGCGGTTTTGACGATCTCCTGTTTCTCTTCTTCGGACGGGAGATGATATGTGCGCCAGGAGGGCAACCAGAGAGACTCATGAACCCGAAAATGAGGAGAGATGTTCGCATTCTTGTCATCCCAATCAACATCCCGCCAGTCCATGAGCATTCGTATCTCTCAAGCTACGGCATGGGAATGAAGATTCTTGCTCACGCTCTCAGAAAGGCTCCGCATTAGAATCCGAGCTACCTATCGGACCGAAGGTCAACGAACGACTGCAAGCATCTGCATAGCTACAACGTGAATATGTTCAAGTCAACCCATTCATTCTTCAACAGTGTCCACCAGTCAACCGCCAGCCCTGATTTGACGTAGTCATATGGTAACCATCCATAACCGTCCCCACCAAAACCGAGACCCCAGGAATTCCTGATCAGAAGAGCGCCTTTTGTCTTCAAGCTGGTTGCCGGGTTCGTTATTTCCTTCTTATTGTCGTACCCCACGGCAACGATGGCATGGCCTCCGATGATTTGCTCGGCGGGCCCGGGGAAAGGGATAAGACCTTCGTCGAAGGTCTCCCAGATGGAACTGAACACGGAGAAGCCGAACATGGAGGGCAACCCAAAAGCAAGCAACAGCTTGATTCGGTCTAGCAGTTCTTCTCCCTGCACATCGCCATCCAATCGGAAGTACTGCATAGCCTGATAGTTCTGACCGAATGAATAGCAGAAGGCGGGGGGTTCGACATCGAAATCCGGCGTATGATACGGCCAGTACTCCTCCGGAGGCACTCCGAATATCGCCATCGCCTTCATGGTTGTTCGCAGGAAGGCGCCCGTATCACCGGTCCAGTGCAACAGGTTTCTGGTCACCTTGTAGAGGAAGAGCCGCGAAGCGTCGATATGTTTGCCGAAAGCCCTCCTTTCGTAGTACTCAATCAACCCCACGCCCGCATGAGCAGTGCAGGATCCGATGTCGTCCTGGTCCTCTACGGGTGGACAGAACGGTCTCAAGTCGACAGACACGGGCAATCCTTTTGCAGGCTGCTTGTTCAGACCGATCCTTTTCGCCATTTCCGAAATGGAAGCTTTTACGCCGAGTTGTTTCATGCGCGTGCTTACGCTGTTGGTTTTGAGTGTGTAGTCCCTGATGTCTGGATAGTCCCTCAACCAGCCGGTGGCTAACAGTTTCCTGCGATCATTCATCTCTTTCCCCCTTTTTGAATGTGTAAGGTTCGAACGTGGAGGTTGTGTCCGCTTCATGCGTGCCTCACTTCGAGGCCGATGTGATCAAGGCAGCAGGAATTCGGCCACCACGGGAGCATGATCTGATTCCGGAAACTTGACGTCTGTTCGAAAGGCGCCTGACTCATCCGGAAGGATTTCGTTGTGGATTTCTGTCTTCCGGTAGTGGGCGAGGAGACTTCGAGATACCAGGACGTGGTCGAACATCTCGCGCCGACCCAGATGCAGAAGGGAGTGGCGCGCCGGTTCGGGCACCGTACGTTCACAAGGGATCATGACGCGAAGCGCCAGGTCCGGATTTCCGGTCTCTTCGACACGCCCTCTGATTGCGTGTAGGGGGACTGAGTCGCTATCGGCGTTGAAATCCCCGCAGACGGCGACGAGGGAATCGATGTGGGCATCAAAAAGTTGGTCGATCAGGATGCGTGTCTCCAAGGCTTGCCCCGCCCGACGGAGTGAAGCGAGAAAACTGCCCTCGGCCCAGCCCGCAGCCGATCGCCATGTGTAGTTATTGATCTTCTGTCCTGGGACATTGCTCGGGATCCTGGACTTGAGATGAAGATTGATAAGATGCAGCGTGAGGCTGTTTCCCAAGTCGAGCGTAACGTAGAAGATGGGTCGTTCCCACGACACATCTCGGGGTTCATTCTCGGGAGGGTCAGCTGTGACACACCGGTAGCTCGGCTTGGGGGTGAGATCGTGCTTGATCTGCTCAGCGTTCAGTACTTGAAAACGACTCAGTACGACTAGGTTTCGTTTGTCATAGGCTTCGTTGTTTGCCGTTTTGGTGTGAGCTACGTGGTAATTGGCGTACTGGGTCCCCTGGATCATCGTGCTCAGGGCCGCCAGGTCTCGTGGCTGGTTGGGCCTCTCCTGCCCGTGGACTTCCTGCAGACACAAAACATCGGCTCGAAGTCGCTCGAGCTGCGGCCTCATGATCGCGATGCGTTGCGTCAAGCCGGGTTGTTCATTCGGCTGATCGTCCAGGTTCTCCATGTTGAAGGTAGCTATCCGGAGTGGTGTCGACATTGTCTCCCCCCTCTTCTTCTGTTCTGCATGTGGAGACTTAGCGATCCCTTTGGGACAGGTTCCCTATCATTTTGTGGGTCTGCAATGGTGGTGCCAACAGGAGAGGGGCGTCGTAATCTGCCTGAATGAATGCAGATCCTAAGATACGGACGCCTCCGTGCGCGAAAGGAAGCTTGTCCATTTCCTTGACGGCTGTCTATGTCATTTACGACGGATAGGTAGGGATCAAGCCATATGGCGACAGCTCAGACCGGCTGTGTGCATTGGAACAGGCGATAACCTGATGGAGCGAGCAGAGACCCTGGTGAAGGGCGGATACGATCCAGCCTCCTCATGCGCGATAGGTGAACAGCCAGCCCGGTTTGCTGCCGATCTCGATTCGTTTCATGTGGACGATCGGATGGTTGAGCATGACGGTAGCCAGCAGGTCGGAGACCCGTCGGTTCTTCTGTGCGTTGGTCGGCTTGAGCCAGCGTCTCGTGAGAGGCCCTTCTTCTCCGGAGTTGAAGAAGGAATCGGCGTAGAACTCTCCATAGCCCGTTGGGGAGACCCTGCCGAGGCGGGTGTCCAGCCGAAGGAACCGGCCCTGGGTGTATGTCTTGTGTTGATCGTCGGCGGTTTGGAGCACGAGGAACAGGTCGCCGGGCTGGATGTCTTCGCTCATGGGATAGATGGGAATGATCTGCGAGGCCCGGATCGTCAGGCTCCAGTCCTTGGCGACGTCTTCCAGGATGTTGTTGCGGTCTTTCCTTGCCAGAAAGCTGCACCTACTCAGAGCAAGCGTGATCCATAGATTCAGCAGCAGACGGCGGCGTGGCGTCCGCCCGATGAAGGCGGTCGTCGCCCTATCCACGGGCACGATGGTACGGACGTCGCTTTCCACCTCCTAGATGCAAACACCAGGATAATTGACAGCAGGTTCAACCGGCATTGTTCCGTCTTCTTTCAGTTGTGGGTAAACTTGTAGGGATTCAGCAAAACATTGGCAAGGACCCGCAACGGCGCTATTGGCGTATCCCCTTCCTTGGCATTCTCTGTAATCTGAAAGAACATGGGAATGCAACCTGTAGACATGAAAAGAACACACAGAAGGAATGAAGCAATCTAAGAAGAGAAGTATCGATGCAGCAAGGGTTTAGTCTTCCTTTCCTTGATGAGCCTAGGAAGG
>Ga0180434_10001349_pt1 | contig 35273 bp, 22 predicted proteins | sample SS_ome_7_FD_132453 | JGI IMG/M metagenome (GOLD analysis project Ga0180434, IMG submission 132453) | Hypersaline lake sediment archaeal communities from the Salton Sea, California, USA - SS_1_D_2 metaG | ecosystem: Environmental > Aquatic > Non-marine Saline and Alkaline > Hypersaline >... | reverse complement strand
CATTGGACATTGGACACGCCTCCCTCCTTTCTTCGGAACAAGGTTCGGAAGCACTCCACTCCTTGCCAACTTGTGCCGCTTGGACGCTCTACAACCATCCAGCCTGACGGTACCATTGGGCGGTTTGGCGAAGGCGTTCGGCCAAGGGCGTCGTGACGGTGATGCCCAATTCGCTCGCGGTCGCCTCGACCGAGCAGGTCCAGGAATCGGCGGCGATATCGCGGACCTTGTCGATCATGAGGAACATAGGGCGCCGGGCGACCTGGGCCGTCAGCTCGACGCCGGCGGCGATGAGCCAGACCAGCGGCATCGGCACCGGCACGATCCGCACGCGTCTCCGTCCTACCGCATCGGCCACCATCTTGCCCAAGTCGGCGTAGGTAATCTGCTCAGGGCTGGCGGCGTAGTAGACACCTTGCGAAGCGGTCTCGGCATCGGTTTCGGAGGGGCCGATCCGGCGGCCCCGCTCGGCGGCGCCGATGAGCACCTCGGCCAGGTCGCGGCCGTCGATAAAGGCATAGCGGTAGGGTGCCAGCCCGGGTACTAAGTGGAGACCAAGTCGGTCAACCGCGCGAAACATTTTCCAGCCCTCCACGTCGGCAATGCCCAGGACGATTGCCGGACGGACGATGCTCACCGGCACGCGCAGAGCGACGCGGCGCACGGACCGTTCGGCCAATCGTTTGCTCCGGCCGTAGTGCGAAACCGGCATGGCGAAGTCGGCCGCACTGCGCAAGCCGTGTTCGCTCGGCGAGCCCGCCGCGGCCATCGAAGAGACCAGCACCAGTACCGGCGGCTTCGGCTGCTCGGCGCAAATCCGAGCGACATTACGCGTTCCGCCGGCGTTGACCTCGTAGAAATGGGCCGCGCGAACCACCTTCGTGCGACCGGCCACGTGGTAAACCACGTCCTGCCCCGCGACGGCCGCGTGGAGGCTCGCCTGGTCGGTCACGTCGCCGAACAAGAGCCTCACCGGCCAGCGACGGAGCCGCTGGAGCTTGGAGGTCGTCCGGACCAGGCAGGTCACCTCCGCACCCCGCGTAACCAGCGCTTCGACGAGGTTCGAGCCGACAAATCCGCTCGCTCCGGTCACCAGGACTCGCGTCACTGTTTTGTCACCTGTGCTGCTAGTCGCTGTGGATTGCCGAATGCGCCGCCGCCCCTATATTATTGTGGGAGAGGGCGTCATGTGCCGAGATGCGCCCAACAATCGCGTGGCGCTGAGCGAAGTTCATTGGCTGATATCGACGGCCCCATTGTTTGGGGGAGTCTATAGCGTAGACGTCGCGCCGGTCAAGTTCAAGCATGACAGCCCCCCAACGAGAAGCGTTGCGGTCGTTCGCCACCGACCCCGATACGACAACACGATGAGCACGGGTTTTTCGGGCCGCCAACCGACGCTTCCAACATGGCGCTTTTCTTGGTTTCCATGTGGCAACTGTCGCATTAGCGAATCGTTATGCATTACCCATTTTTCCTACGTTCCCTATACGGCCAAGTCGGGTTCGTAGGGAGCTTGCTGTAGGCAAAAAAACAAGTCTGGATGATCCGGGGGAAATACGGGGCCTTGCGTTGACTTGCCCCCGGTTTTTGGTAGACTCGGGTGGTAGAATCTAGTACCCGCGGACAGCCGTCGGTTGCCTTCTCCCCCGCGTCTCGCGATCGGGGCAGTTGGGGTGAAGTCAGTGCCGAGGGTCGCCACGCCAGCAGGAGACGCAAGCAACCATGAAGCGCGATCATACGGCGACGTTGACCTTCAGCGCGGTGAACCTCATCGAGCTGCTCCGGCGATTGGCCCGAGAGCAGACGTGCGACATCGCGTACAAGTACCTCGTCAACGGCGAGGACGACGCCATTGATCTCAGCTACGGCGAACTCGACCGGCAAGCCCGGGCCATTGCCGCCGAGTTGACTCAGGCGGGGCTGGTCGGGGAGAGGGCGCTGCTTCTATATCCTTCCGGCTTGGAGTTCATCGCGGGGTTCTTTGGATGTCTTTATGCGGGCGTGGTCGCGGTGCCGGCCTTCCCGCCGCGAATGAATCGGATGATGGCCCGCATCCAGACCATCGCCGCCGACGCCCAGGCCGCCGCGGCATTGACCACCGAAGCCGTCTTTCGCCGCATCCAGCCGATGCTTGCCGAAACACCCCAGCTCGGGCAGCTCCGCTGGTTTGCCACCGAACAAACCGCGCCCGGTCTGACAGACCGCTGGCAGCCGCCGGAAGTGTCCAGCGACTCACTGGCCGTCTTGCAGTACACCTCCGGTTCGACCGGCACGCCCAAGGGGGTGATGCTTTCGCACGGCAACCTGATCAGCAACATCGCCCAGATTGCCCACGCGTTCGAGGACCCGAGGACGGGCTGCGGCGTCTGCTGGCTGCCGAACTATCACGACATGGGCTTGGTCGGCGGCATTCTGCAACCGTTGAACCAGGGCAAGCCGCAGGTGCTGATGTCGCCGATGGCCTTCCTGCAGCGGCCGATCCGCTGGTTGCGGGCGATCAGCCGTTACGGCGGCACGGTCAGCGGTGGGCCAAACTTCGCCTACGACCTGTGCGTAAACAAGATCCCGCCTGAGAAACGCGAGGGGCTCGACCTAAGCTCCTGGGCGATCGCCTTCAACGGAGCCGAGCCGGTTCGGGCGGAGACGATCGACCGATTCGTCGAGGCCTACGCCCCCCATGGTTTCCGTCGCGAGGCCTTCTACCCCTGCTACGGCCTGGCCGAGGCGACGTTGATTGTCACCGGCGGCTATCAGGACGTCGCCCCGGAGATCTTGCCGGTCGACGCCCGATCTTTGGAGCGGGGACATGTCGTCGAGGCGCCCGAGAACGCGGCATTTCAGCGGCGGCTGGTTTCCAGCGGACGCGTGTTGCCGGAAGTCGAAGTCCGTATTGTCGATCCCCAGACCCGTAGCCTCTGCCAGGAAGGGCAGATCGGCGAGATTTGGATCGAAGGCCCGAGCGTGGCCCAGGGCTATTGGGGCTATCTCGACGACGCCCAACAACCGTTCGGCCAGTACGTGGCCGATATGGGCGAAGGCCCCTTCCTGCGGACCGGCGACCTGGGCTTCTTCCGCGACGACGAACTCTATGTGACCGGGCGGCACAAAGATCTGATCATCATCGACGGCCGCAACCACTTCCCCCAGGACATCGAGCGCTCGGTCGAGGAGTGCCATCCGGCTATCCAGCAAGGCAGTTGCGCGGCGTTCTCGATCGACGCCGACGATCGCGAGCAATTGGTCGTCGCCGCCGAAATCGAACGCCGTTACCGCGGCGCCATTTCCAGCAACGGCAACGGCCATGGCAATGGCAACAGACGGCAACGCGGCGGGCTCGACGTCGACGAAGTCGTCCAGGCGATACGCCGAGCCGTCTCGCGCCACCACGATCTCCGGGTTCATGAGATTCTGCTGTTGAAGCCCGGAAGTATCCCCAAGACGTCCAGTGGCAAGATCCAACGCTACGCCTGCCGCGACGGCTTCCTGGCGGGCACCCTCAGTGCATGGAATCAGGAACACCATGGAGCTGCATCCGCACAACCCAAGTGAACCCGATCGCCCGAAACAACCACGGACCGACCCCGGCGCATCCGACCAATGCTGCCGTCGCACGGCCGACGAAATCCAGATTTGGCTGGCCTCGCAGCTTGCCGAAAGGCTGAGCCTGCCGGAGGACGAGGTCGATCTGCGGGCGCCGTTCGATACGTTTGGCCTTTCGTCGCGCGAGGCGGTCTTTCTCTCGGGCGACATGGAAGAATGGCTCGGCCAGCGCCTCTCGCCCACGCTGCTGTACGAATACCCGACCATCGAGAGCCTGGCAGCCTTCCTGGCCGAGAATCCGCAGTCAGCCGCCGCGCCGACCAACGCGGATTCGCCCGGCACCCCACTCGGCGAGCCGATTGCGATTGTTGGCATGGCGTGCCGTTTCCCCGGAGCCGACAGTCCCGAGGCGTTCTGGCAGTTGCTGCGCGAGGGTCGTGATGCCATCGGCGAGGTGCCGCCGGACCGTTGGGACGTCGACGCCCTGTACGATCCCAACCCGGATGCTCCCGGCAAGATCAACACCCGCTACGGCGGTTTTCTCGAAAAGATCGATCAATTCGACGCCGGCTTCTTCGGCATTTCGCCGCGCGAGGCCGCCCGCATGGACCCGCAACAGCGGCTGCTTTTGGAGGCGGCGTTCGAGGCCCTCGAAGACGCCGGACAGACGCCCGAGCGATTGGCCGGCTCGGCGACCGGTGTGTTCGTCGGCATCTCGTCGAACGACTACGCCCGCGTGTTCGGCGGCGACCTGGAGCAGATCGACGGCTATGCCGGCTCGGGCAATGCGCTATGCATTGCGGCCAACCGCATCTCCTATACGTTCGATCTTCGCGGTCCTAGCGTGGCGGTCGACACCGCCTGCTCCTCGTCGCTGGTGGCGGTGCATCTGGCCTGCCGGAGCCTTTGGAACGAGGAGACCGAATGCGCATTGGCCGGTGGGGTGAACGTGATCCTTTCGCCCCAAGTAACCGTCAACTTCACCAAGGCCGGCGCGATGGCCCCCGACGGACGCTGCAAGGTCTTCGACGCGAAGGCCGACGGCTACGTCCGCAGCGAAGGGGTGGGCATGGTCGTGTTGAAGCGGCTCTCGAAAGCCCGGGAGGACGGCGACGAGATATGTGCCGTCGTCCGAGGCACGGCCGTCAATCAGGACGGCCGGACCAACGGCATCATGGCCCCCAGTGGTCTGGCCCAGCAGGCCGTCGTTCGCGAGGCGTGCCGCCGGGCCGGCATTGCGCCGAGCCAATTGCAGTACGTCGAGCTGCACGGCACCGGCACATTGCTGGGCGATCCGATCGAGGCGAAAGCCCTTGGCGCGGTGTTGGCCGCGGGGCGGTTGGCCGGCGACCGCTGCGCCATCGGCTCGGTCAAAAGCAACATCGGCCATCTGGAATCGGCGGCCGGCATTGCCGGATTGATCAAAGCGGCCTTGGCGATCCGGCATCGGGCGATTCCCGCGAGCCTCCACTTCGACGAGCCGAACCGGCTCATCCCGTTCGACGACCTGCCGCTGCGCGTCCAGGACCGGTTCACCCCGTGGCCGGACGACTCGGGAACGCCGTTGGCCGGGATCAGTTCGTTCGGGTTTGGCGGGACGAACGCCCATGTGGTCCTCGGCGCGCCGCGAAGGACGACCCCATGCGAGTCGGCCCGACCGCAGTCCGACGATGCCCAACTGCTCCCCCTTTCCGCCCGAAGCCCTCAGGCCCTGCGGCAACTGGCCAAGGCCTATCGCGACTTTCTCTCGGGTGAGGTCCGCCCGCAATCGCCTGACGAAAAGAAGACAGGCACCGCGCAACTCGCTGGGTATACCGATCTCCCACCCTCGTGCTCGGAGCCAGTCCCCTTTTCGTCAGGCTCCCTGGAGGACGTCTGCTATACGGCCGCGGTGCGTCGAGCCCATCACGACCACCGGCTTTGCGTCGTTGGGCGCAGCCGCGCGGAAATAATCGAGAAGCTCGGCCGGTTCCTCGAAGGTGAACAGTCCGACGGGCTTGCGGCCGGGTGCAAGCCGTGCAGTCGCCGGCCGCGCGTGGCGATGGTCTTTCCCGACGTCGGCGGGCCGTGGCGCGAGGCGGCCCGGGAACTGCTCGATCGGCAGCCCGTCTTCCGCCTCGCGATCGAAGCGTGCGACGATGCCTTGATCCGAATCGCCGAGTTCTCGCTGCTGGAGGAGATGGAAGTCGACCCGGGGGAATCGCAGTTGGAGGAGCCGGAACTCGCGGCCGTTGGACACTGCGCCGTTCAGATTGCTCTGGCGGCCTTGTGGCGAAGCTTAGGCGTTGAGCCCGACACGACGCTCGGCGACGGCACCGGCGAACTGGCCGCCGCGCACATTGTCGGCAATGCCGACTTGGAATCCACGCTCGAAGCCGCCCTGGCAGGCCGCCGTCTCCCAGCCGGTCAACAAGACAACCCCCACGAAGGCAACGGCCACATCGGCTCGGGGCATTCCGCCGGATTCGCCCAGCGGCTGGGGCAACTGGTCGAGCAAGGCTGCGACGTGCTCCTGCAAGTCGGCTCCGACGTGATCGAACGAGACGGCCTGCTGCCGCAAACGGAAACCGACGGTGGATGCTATCGGCTGGCTTCGCTGTGCCAGAATCGCTCGGTCTCGGAGAGTTTGCTCGATACGGCTGGCCGGCTCTACGCGATGGGCCTGCCCGTCACCTTCGCCGGGTTCTTTCCCCGACCGGGCCGTATGGTGCGGCTTCCGCGCTATCCTTGGCAGCGGCAGCGCTATTGGATGGAGGCTTCCGGCAAGGCCGCCCCGCCGATGCAGGTTCCGCAGTCCAAATCCGACGGGGACGCCCTTGCCCGGCTCAACGACTGGATGTATGCGTTAGCCTGGGAACCGCGCGACCGCCAGCCCTTAACCGAATCGACACACTCGGTCGCTTGGCTCATCTTCGCCGATGCGTCGGGCGTCGGCACCCGATTGGCCGAACGGCTTGCCGCAGCCGGACAGCCGTGTCTGTCGGTCTACCCGGGCGAGCGGTTTGAACGGCCGACGGAGTCGGTCGTTTATATGCGTCCCGACGCGGCCGACGACTACGCCCGGCTGCTTGACGCATGGCAGGAAACCGGCGGCGCCGATTGTCGGCGGATCGTCCATCTGTGGAGCCTCGACATGGCCGACGATACCGCCATGTCAACCGATGCATTGCTGCACGCGCAGCAACTCGGCTGCGGCAGCCTGATGCATTTGGTCCAGCCCGCAGCGGACCGGGCATGGGACAAGCCGCCTCGGATGTGGCTGGTCACGCGCGGGGCCCAACCCCTCGGCGACCAGCCGGTGGCCGTCGCCCAGGCGCCGCTTTGGGGCTTCGGGCGGACCTTGGCCCAGGAGCACGCGCCGCTGTGGGGTGGGCTGGTTGATCTGGATCCGAGGGTCAGCCCCGTCGATGCGGCCACGCGGCTGTGCGAAGAACTCCGAAGCACCGACGGCGAGGATCAGGTCGCGCTGCGCGGCACTGGCCGACACGTTGCCCGACTGGTTCGAACACCCTTAGGTTCCGCCGATCGCCGCTTGCCCTTCCGGTCGGATGCCAGCTACCTCATTACTGGTGGTTTGGGCGATCTCGGATTGGAGGTCGCGCGATGGATGGTCGGTGAAGGCGCCCGGCGGCTGATTCTCTTGGGTCGCAGTCCGCTTCCGCCGCGGCGGCAGTGGAACCAGACCGATCCGGACATCCCCCCCGGGCGGCGCATTGCGGCGGTTCGCGCCCTGGAATCCCTGGGAACGAGTGTCCACCTTGCGGCAGTTGACGTGGCCGACGAATCGGCGCTTAGGGCCATGTTCGACGAGTTCCGCAGCGAGGCCTGGCCACCGATCCGCGGGGTGGTTCATGCGGCCGGCCTTGTCGACCTGCAAACGATCGCTGAAATGGACACCGGGGGCTTGGCGAACATTCTGCGGCCGAAGCTCGTCGGCGGATGGTTGCTCGATAAGCTGTTGGCCGACGACCCGCTCGACTTTTTCGTCATGTTCTCCTCGGCCACGTCGCTTTTGGGCTCGCCGCGGCTGGCCCATTATGCGGCGGCCAACGCGGCTATCGACGCCCTGGCGCAGCGACGTCGTGCCGAAGGCCGGCCGGCGATGAGCGTGAACTGGGGCTTCTGGTCGGAAGTCGGGATGGCGGCCCGGGGTGCCCAGGATCGTAAGACACTGCTTCGTGGTGTCGAGGGGATTTCCTCCGCCGATGGCCTGGAGGCTTTTGGCCAGTTGCTCCGGCGCGATAGGATCCAGGCGGCCGTAATGCGGGCGGATTGGCCGCAACTGTGGAAGTCCTACCCGGCGCTGCGCAACGTGCCGCTGTTTACGCACTTGGCCCAGCACGAGCCCGCTTCGCCCAAGGCCGCGGCAGAGCCGACCCCCGCTTCGCCGTTGCGCGGCGAATTGCTGGCCCTGGCGCCGCCGGGGCGCGAGCCGCGTCTGCTGGCCTATCTTCGCGACCTGGCGGCCGATGTGTTGGGCTTTCCGCCGGAGACGCTCGAAGTCGATCAGCCGCTGCACAACCTGGGGGTCGATTCGATGATGGCCCTGGAGCTGAAGAATCAGGTGGAGGCCGACCTGGGTATCAACGTGCCGCTGGTGCATTTCCTTCAGGGCCCCAGCCTTGCCGAGTTCGCCACGGCCCTGCTGCAACAGCTTTCCTCGGACGAATCGGCCGAGACGTCCACCCCCGCGGTGCGTGCGAAGCTCCCGACCGACGACTTCGGCCCGGAAGCCGCCGAGCAATTGCTAGCCAACCTGGATCAAATGTCCGACGAGGATGTCGAAGCCATGCTCAGCAAGATGCTGACGCAGCCTGAGGGAAACGAATGAGCAACGCGGACGCCCAGCTTGCCCAGCTGACAGCCGAACAAAAACGTGCCCGACTCGCGGCATTGCTGCGCGACAAAGCCAGGGCGCAGGTTGCCGATGTGCCGCTGTCGTATGGTCAGCGTGCGTTGTGGTTCCTCTACCGCCTGGCCCCGCAAAGCCCGGCCTACAACCTGATCTACACGGCCACGCTACCGGGCGATTTACCGCTGGAAACGCTCCAACAGGCCCTCAGTACACTGGTCGCGCGGCACCCGGCGTTGCGCACCACCTACACGACCGTCGACGGTCAGCCGGTGCAGCGGGTACACCCGACGTTCGAGGGGACGCTTGAGCACATCGACGCAACGGCGCTGAGTCCGAGGCAGTTTCACGACCGCCTTGCCGAGGAGGCCGATCGGCCGTTCGACCTTGAGCGAGGGCCGGTGCTTCGGGCGAAACTCTGGAAGCGGCCCGGCAACGGACAGTTCCTCTCGCTGACGGCCCACCATATCGCGCTGGACATCTGGTCGTTTGACGTGGTGTTGACGGAGCTTCGGGCGCTGTGCGCGGCCGAGCAGTCTGGTGCGGCGGCCGAGTTGACCCCGGTGCGAACAACCTATGCCGATTACGTCCGGTGGCAGAACGCGATGCTCGCGTCGCCGGAAGGGAAGCGGCTGGAGGCCTTTTGGCTCGACCGGCTGGCCTCGGCTCCGACGACGCTCGATCTGCCTTGCGATCATGTCCGCCCACCGGTGCAGACCTATCGCGGCACCACGCACCAGTTCGACCTGGGCGAGCGACTCACGGCCCGACTGAAGAACGTGGCCAACACCCATCGGGCGACGCTCTTCATGACGTTGCTGGCCGCCTTCAAGGTGCTTTTGTACCGCTACACCGGCCAGGAGGATCTTGTGGTCGGCTCGCCTGCACTGGGGCGAACCAAGGCGGAGTTCGAGCCGATCGTGGGGTATTTCGTCAACCCGATCGCGCTTCGGTCGAACATGGCGGGCAGTCCGACGTTCGCGGAATTGCTCGCCCAGGTACGGCAGACGGTTTTTGACGGGCTGGCCCATCAGGATTATCCCTTCGCACTGTTAGTCGAGAAGCTCCAGCCGCCGCGCGACCCGACCCGGTCGCCGCTGTTCCAGGTGGCCTTCGACTGGTACGCGACGAACCGCGACGACGCGGAAGGTTCGCCCATCCAGCGAGCCGACACGCAGCAGCGCGGCAACGAGCAGGCCGCCGACCAGCCGGTCTTCTCTTCCGGCCAGCGCGGCGCGCCGTTCGACCTGATGTTGATGATGGTCACCGTCGACCGCTCGCTGACAGCGTCGTTTCAGTACAACACCGATCTGTTCGAGCCGGCGACCATCGCGCGGATGTGCGAGCATTTCCGCACGTTGCTCGAGGCGATTGCCGAGAACCCGAACCGGCCGATCGACGCCTTGCCGCTGCTGGGCTCGGCCGAGCGGCGATGCCTTTTGGGCACGTGGAACGAAACCCAGGCAGACTACGCCCGCGATGCATGCATTCACGATCTGGTTGCTGCCCAGGCCGAGCGCACGCCGGAGGCGGTGGCGGTTGCCTTTGGTGAAGTCAAGCTGACCTACACCGAACTCGACCGCCGCGCGAACCAGCTTGCTCGGCATTTGCAGGAACTGGGGGTGGGGCCCGGCCGACGCGTGGGCATTTGCGTCGAACGATCACTGGAGATGCTCGTTGCGGCGCTTGGGGTGTTGAAGTCGGGCGGCGCCTATGTGCCGTTGGACCCGACCTACCCGAGGGAACGGCTCGCGCTGATGGTCGAAGACAGCCGGCCGACGGTGCTGTTGGTGCAGGAGGCCTTGGCCGAGCGAGTGCCGCATGGCGACACGAGCGTGGGCCCGATCGAGACCATGCGGATCGATACCGAGTGGCCACGCATCGCGGAGCAGGACGACACGCCGCTTCCGTCGACCGCCACGGCCGACGACGCGGCCTATGTGATCTACACGTCCGGTTCGACCGGGCGGCCCAAGGGTGTCGAGGTGCTGCACCGCGGCGTGGTCAATTTCCTCCAGTCGATGGCCCGCGAGCCGGGCATTGCGGCCGATGATCGACTGCTTGGGGTGACCACCCTATCGTTCGACATTTCGGTGCTCGAACTGTTCCTGCCGCTTGTGGTCGGTGCCCGGCTTGTGCTGCTCAGTCGTGCCGAGGCGTCCGACGGCGTGCGCTTGCGTGCGGCAGTCGAGCAGTCGGGCATCACGTTCCTGCAGGCCACGCCCGCGACATGGCGTCTGTTGATCGAAGCGGGTTGGCCGGGCAGCTCTCGCATGACGGCGCTTTGCGGCGGCGAAGCCTTGCCGCGCGACCTGGCCGAGGCTCTGCTGCCCCGCGTCGGCTCGCTGTGGAACGTCTACGGCCCGACCGAAACGACCATCTGGTCGACGATCCACCGGGTCGCCTCGGGCCCGGGGCCGGTCTCGATCGGCCGGCCGATCGCCAACACGCGGATCTACCTGCTCGACCGACAGCGGCAGCCGGTGCCGATCGGCGTGCCGGGCGAGTTGTTCATCGGCGGCGACGGCGTTGCCCGGGGTTATTGGGCCCGGCCGGAACTGACCGCCGAGCGGTTCGTGCCCGACCCGTTCCGCGACGATTCCGGGGCACGGCTCTATCGCACGGGCGACCTGGCCCGATACACGCCCGAGGGCAACCTCGAATTCCTCGGCCGGCTCGACCACCAGGTGAAGATCTCCGGCCACCGGATCGAGTTGGGCGAGATCGAGACGATCCTCGGCCGGCATCCGGCCGTGCGGCAGTGCGTGGTCGTTGCTCGCGGCGCTGCGCGCCTCGGCGAGCAGCGGCTGGCGGCCTATTACGTCGTCGAAGGTTCTGCGGCGCCGAACGTGAGCCGGTTGCGCGACTTCCTCAAGCAGCATTTGCCCGACTACATGGTGCCGGCGGTCTTTATCGCCTTGGAGGCGCTGCCGCTGACGCCCAACGGCAAGGTCGACCGCCGCGCCCTACCCGAGCCGGATACCTCGCGGCCCGAGCTGGAGCAGGCCTACGTCGCTCCGCGGACCGAGACCCAACGGCGGCTGGCCGAGTTGTGTGCGACCGTGCTGGAGATCGACAAGGTCGGCATCCACGACAATTTCTTCGACCTCGGCGGCGCGTCGATCCAGGCGTTGGAGGTGGCCACGCGTGCGGAACAGACGGGCATACGACTGACGCCCGAGATGCTCTTCAAGCACCAGACGGTCGCCGAGCTGGCCGCGGCGGCGGATGCTGAGGTCGCAAACGACAAGGTCAAAACAGGTCGAGATGGCGAGACGCATCGGGAGGGCGAGGCTCCCGCCGAGCCGTGGGTCGCGGCAAGCGGCTCGCCCTCCCAGGTCGGTCCACGGAAACAGAGCGAAGCATTGCCCGTGGCCGACAAGCTCATCCCGGGCAATACGGTGATCGAGTCTTTGGGCGTCTACCTGCCGGAGAGGGTCGTTTCGACCGACGAGATCGTCCAAGGATGCAAGGTCGACTTGCAATTCCCCTTGGAGCGGATGACCGGCATCCGGTCGCGGCGGGCGGTGGGCGATGGGGAATTCGCGATCGACCTTGCCCGAAAGGCCGTGGCCGAGTGCCTGAAGCGTTCGCACTACGCGGCCGACGAGGTCGATCTGTTGATCTGCTGCAATATCTCGCGGCTGGACCGACCACACGGTTTCTCGTTCGAGCCGGCCACCGCGGTGCGCCTCCGCGGCGAGTTCGGGCTGGACGGCGCCTTGGCCTTCGACATCAGCAATGCGTGCGTCGGCATGTTCACGGCGATCGGCATTGTCGACGCGATGCTGCGGCTCGGCGCGATCCGCTGCGGGATGGTCGTCAGCGGCGAGTATATTTCGCACCTCGCCGAGGTGGCCCAGAAGGAGATCGAAGGGTTCATGGACCCGCGGCTTGCGTGCCTAACTGTCGGCGACGCCGGCGTGGCCATGACGCTCGACGCGGGACCGGACGATCGGGCCGGCTTCCACGAGTTGGAAATGTACACGCTCGGCCGCTACGCCACGCTCTGCGTCGCCGAGGCGACCGACAAGCCGCACGGCGGGGCCATCATGCACTCCGACCCCATCCGGCAGACGGCCGTCGCGCTGAAGCAGTCGGTCGCCCACGCGGCCCATGTGATCCGCCGCAGCCGGTGGTCGCCCGAGGATTTCCATCACCTGATCATGCACCAGACGTCGGAAACGGCATTGAAAGACGCCATGCGGGAAATCAACGCCGAGTTCGGCAAGACCGTCTGCCACGAGCAGAATACGATCTTCAACCTGGCCGAGCGCGGCAATACGGCCACGACCAGCCACGCGGTGGCGCTTTGGGACCATATCCACAACGGCCGGATCCGCTCGGGCGATCGGGTGCTGTTCGGCATCTCCGGCTCCGGCCAGACCACCGGCACCGCACTGTACACGTTCGACGATCTGCCGGATCGGCTGCGGGCTTTCTCCGACAACGGGACTGGGCAGCGCGAACGCCTTCGGGAGGGCGAACCTCCGGGTGAGCCGCCATCGGGCAATTCGGCTCGGCGGGAGCCTCGCCCGCCCAATGGCCGGCCGAAGAGGCCCCGGCTGCGTCGGGTGCGGATCGCGAGCGTCGGCCTCGTGCCGCCGGATCGGGCCGTTAAGCTTGAGACCTTGCCGCTTGCCCGGGCTGCCGCGGAGGATTGCCTGAAGCGATCGGCCCATGCCCGGGAGGATATCGACCTGTTGATCTTCGCGGGCGTGTACCGCACACGATTCCTCTCCGAGCCGGCGGTCGCGTCGCTGTTGGCCGGCGAGTTGGGCATCAACGACGTGATCACCTCACAGAACGACCGAAAGACGTTCGTCTTCGACATCCTCAACGGCGAGGCCGGCATGCTCAGCGCGTGCCACACGGCGGCTCAGATGCTGCGGGCAGGCAAGCACCGTACCGCGTTGGTCGTCGCCTCGGAGGTCGAGAACAACGCGGACCTGATGCCCGAGCGTCTGCGAGGGATTGCCGCGACCGGTTCGGCAATGCTGTTGGAATTGGCCGACGATGGCCCGGCAGGCTTCGGTGCCGTTGTCTTTCGTTATGCGACCGAACACCGGGACGCGCTGGTCGCCTCGACGGACTTTGCCGACGGCAAGACGCTGCTCGCCTTCCAGGAAGACGTGCGGCTGAACGACTATTATCTCGATCTGGTGCCTGGGGCAGTCGAGGAGCTGGTTGCCGAGGAGGGGCTCGATCGTTCCGCGATCAAGGTCGTCCTGCCGCCGCAGATTTCGTCGCAGTTCAACGCGCGACTGGCCGAGCGGTTGGGGATGGACGCCGATCGATTCGTTGACGTGCTGGGCGGCCGCTTGCCGCTGTTCAGCTCGTCGTTGCCCTGCGCATTGCGGGCGGTTGAGGAACAGGGGCTGGTCGGCCCCGGCGACGTCGGGCTGATCCTCAGCGTCGGTTCCGGCGTGCAGGTCGGGTGCGCGGCGTACCGGTTTTAGTTGAGAGAAGGTGTTCGTTCAAGCCGTCGCTGCCGCCATGGCGGCAGTGACGTTACCCGGCTCTGGAGAGCCAAGCTACATTGCTGCCCGAGTGTAGCTGACGGCTGACGGCTTTCCTAGGCGGTGCCGGCGGCCAGGGCCTTGCGGCGCTCTTCGATGATCTCGCGTTCGAGACTGCCGGGCAGGCGGTTGTATCGGGCGAATTCGAGGGTGAACGTGCCCTGGCCCTGAGTCATGCTGCGGAGGTTGGTCGAGTAGCCGAACGTCTCGGCCAAGGGGACCTCGCCTTCGATCCGGGCGTCGTTGCCGACGAACTCGGTGCCGACGACCATCCCGCGCCGGCCCGTCAGATCGCCGACCACCGAGGCCTGGAATTCCACCGGACACTCGATTTCGATCTTCATCATCGGTTCCAGAAGCACCGGCTTGGTCTTGGTGAAACACTCCCGCATGACGGTCTGAGCACAGACCTGGAAGGCCATGTCGGAGCTGTCGACTTCGTGGTAGGAGCCGTCTTCGAGGCAAATGCCGAGCCCGACGACCGGGTAGCCGGCGACCGGCCCTTTTTGCAACCGACTTCGGAAACCTTTTTCCACCGCCGGGATGTACTGTTTCGGGATCCGCCCGCCGCTGATCTTCTCTTCGAATCGGAACGATTCCTCGGCGTCCTCGCCAAGCACGACGAACCGGCCGACGACATGGGCGTATTGTCCCGAGCCGCCGGTCTGCTTGCGGTGGCGGTAGTCGAACTTCGCCTCGCAGGTCGGCGCCTCGCGGTAGCTGACCTTCGGCTGGCCGACCTCGACCTCGACGCGATACTCGCGCTGGATTCGCTGCACGTAGATGTCCAGGTGCAACTCACCCATGCCGGCCATCAGCGTTTCGCCCGTTTCCTCGTCGGTGTTCACCCGCAGGGTCGGGTCTTCCTTGCGGAACCGCTGCAGGGCCTTACTCAACCGTCCGGCCCCGTCCCGGTTCCGCGGAGAGATGGCCACCTGGATGACCGGCTCGGGCACGTACATATTCTGCAACACCACCGACTTCGGCTCGGCGGCGTAGGTGTCGCCGCTGGCTGCGTCGATGCCCATCACGGCCACGATGTCGCCGGCGACCGCCTCGTCGATCTCCTCGCGCTCGTCGGCGTGCATCCGCACCAGTCGCCCCAGCCGCTCCTTCCGCCCGCTGCGCTGGTTGTAGTAGGATTCGCCCTTAGCCAGCTTGCCCTGGTAGATCCGCATGTAGGTCAGCGTCCCGTGGGGGTCCTCGACGATCTTGAACGCCATGGCCACGGTCGGCTTCTTCGGGCAAGGTTCGAGGGTCACCTCTTGCTCCGGGTCCTTCGCGTCTCGGGCCTTCGTCGCACAATCCAGCGGCGAGGGCAGATATCGGACCACCGCGTCCAGCAGCGGCTGCACGCCCTTGTTTCGGTAGGCCGTGCCCATCAGCACCGGCGTGATCAACTGCCCTAGCGTCGCGTCGCGCACTACGCGATGGATCAGTTGCTCGGGCACCGGTTCTTCGGCGAGCAACAATTCGAGCAGCTCATCGCTGAACATCGACAGTTCTTCGAGCATGTGGCGCCGGGCGGCGGCCACCTCGTCGGCCATCGCCGGCGGCACCGCCTCGCGGCGGATCTTCTCGCCGTGGTTGCCGTCGAAGTAGACGGCTTGCTCGGTCACCAGATCGACCACGCCTTCGAAGTCGGCCTCCGCGCCGATCGGCAATTGCAGCAAGACGGCCTCGCAGGCGAGCCGCTCGCGCAACTGCCCGACCACGCGCATCGGGTCGGCCCCGGTCCGGTCCATCTTGTTGATGAAGACCAGTCGCGGGATGCCATAGCGGCGCATCTGCCGGTCGATGGTGATCGACTGGGCCTGCACGCCGCCGACCGCACACAGCAGCAGCACCGCGCCGTCGAGCACCCGCAGGCTCCGCTCGACCTCGACGGTGAAGTCGACGTGGCCGGGCGTGTCGATCAGGTTGACCCGCGTGCCTTGCCACTCGACGCTGGTCGCGGCGCTGGTGATCGTGATGCCGCGCTCCTTCTCCAGGTCCATGTGGTCCATCGTGGCGCCGTCCTTGCGGATCTCGCCCATGCGGTGGATCCGGCCGGCGTAGAAGAGCACGCGTTCGCTGAGCGTCGTCTTGCCCGAGTCGATGTGGGCGGAAATGCCGATGTTACGCAGGTATTTCAGGTTCGTCATGGGACTATTGCGGTGCTTGGTCGTGTCGGCCTGTGGATCGTCGGTAGTTCAAGCCGCGGGCCGACTTGAAGGCCACTGCCTTGCTGAAAGTGGTTCCAACCCTTCCAGCCGGGAAGGATCGTCAGTAGACAACATGGGGGGAGGACCTGGGCGGGGGCGTTACGCGGAATGATTCATAATGATCGTCTTCCTTGGTGGCCGGTTGGCCGAACCTCGCACGAATAACGCCTTAGGACCTCATACGATAGAATGGGTTTCGGCGCACACCCGCACCGCCCTCCGCCAAAACTATTTGTCAATTTTACTGTCAGAGAAATCTTTGTCAATAGGCGGAATTGTTTGTTTTATGTTTCCGACATACGCGAGGGTGTCGGGGCTACCAGTACGCCTGACTGGCCGCCTACTCGGCGCTGGCATCGGGATGGACACAGCCCTGCTCGCAGCTTGGCGAGGCCAAGGGGCACTGGTCGAGGTGCTCGATCGCGCGAAAATGCCCGTGGTACGCCTCGGAAAGGATCTCCCGCGAGACCTCGTCGGCCCGATGGCACGTGAGCCGGCGGTTCAGGCAGGCGACCCGCTTCAGGTGCGTCGACACGAACGACACGTCGTGGCTGACCAGCACGATCGGCAGCCGCCGGTTGAGCTGGTGCAGCAGGTCGATCAGATTCTCCTCGACCAGCGCGTCGACGCCGGCGGTCGGCTCGTCCAACAGAAGCAGTTCCGCGTCGGCCGCCAATGCCCGGGCAATCAACACACGTTGGCGCTGACCGCCGGAAAGCTCGCCGATGCGTCGTCGGGCCAGATCTGCGGTGCCGGTCTGACGCAACGCCTCGATGGCCGCCTCGATGTGCCGCTTGCGAAACCATGCTCCCCACGACGAGCGGCCCAACCGCCCGGTCAGCACCACGTCGAGCACATTGGCCGGCACCGTCGAATCGACGCGGGCGTGTTGCGGGACATAGCCGATCCGGTGCCGCGTCTCGCTCGGCGGCCGGCCGAACAGGCGGACCGTCCCCTGCCGCGGCTCGATCAGCCCCAACATGATCTTCAGCAACGTCGTCTTACCGCCGCCGTTGGGGCCGATAATGCCCAGGAAGTCGTCCGCCGGGATCTGAAGCGACACATTTTCGAGCACCGGCAACGGATCGTCCGACGAGTAGGCGAACGTGACGTTGCGGAGGTCGACGACCGGCGATGAAGAAGACGTATCGGTCATGGTGGAACCTTGGATTTCAACTCCGAAATCCGAGACGCGAAATACGAATGTCGAATGTTCAAAACAGGGAGGAAGACCGCTAATGAACGCTGATCAACGCCAATAGCGTGATGGAGTCGCGGGTTACCCAGCGGCAGTCAGCCACGCACTATCATGATTAGCGATGATTAGCGGTTTGTTCCTTGCGGATTTCGGTTCTTTGGATTTGTTTCGGATTTCCTCCCCTCCGGCGCATACGACTTCACCAGCGCCGCGGCGGCATGGCGCAACGCTTCGGGCAAATCGGCCGCCAACGGATCGATCGTCTCGACCCGGGCGCCGACGGTCGAGGCAACGGCCCGGACCGATTGGCTGTCGATCTGCGGTTGGACGAAGATCACCTTCACGCCCTCCGCCCGCGCTTTCTCTTGCAGCATGGTCAACTCGCGGTCGGTCGGTTCCTTGCCTTCGATTTCGATGGCGATCTGCCGCAGGCCGTACGTATCGGCGAAGTAGCCCCAGGCCGGATGGAACACGAAGAAGGCTTTGCCTTCAAGGGGTGTAAGTTGGCGCTTCAGCTCGGCGTGCAACGCATCGAGCTTTGCCTCCAACGCCGCGAAGGCCTGGTCCCACGGCTCCTTCCGCTTCGGCAATAGTGTCTTGAGGGCTTCGGACGCCGTTCGGGCCTGATGCTTCAACAGCGGTGGACTGAGCCAAATGTGCGGGTCTTTGCCATGCACCGCACAGCTATGACCGCCATGCTCGTGACCGTGCTCGTGGGTGCAGTCGTGGGCGTGTCCGGCCCCGACCGACGGCCCATCGACGTGCCGCTCCATCTCGCGCAACGTGATGCCTTGCCGCAGGTCGACGATCTCCATCCGCCCGGACGACTCGATCGCCTCGAACCAGACCTGGTTCTCCACCGGCGCGCCGATCCGGAGGAACAGGTCGGCCCGCATAATGCGGGTAACTTCCGCGTCGGTCGGCTGGTAGGTGTGCGGATTGTCGCCGGGACCGACGACGGTGACGATGTCGACCGCGTCGCCGGCAACCTGCTGGACGAGCCAGGCTGTCGGGGCGACCGAGACCGCCACCGTGGGCCGATCGGGTGTGCTGTGCGTGTCCGAGGCACTTGGTCGATTACAGCCGATTGCCGCGAACAGCAACAGCGCCGTGATGGAAAATACCGTGAGGGGATGCTTCATCGTGTTTCTCTTGGCTACGAACTGGGGTGGTCCACACACGGAGCCTCGCCGGCCACGCAGATCAAATGTGTGGCGTGGCAATCTTCGCACTCCTCGACGATGTGGTGCTCGGCGAACGACTCCCAATGGCGTTGCTGCTCGGGCGTGAGGCTGCCGGTCCCGTTGCACAGAGGACACACGCCGCGCAACGCCGCCGTCAGCGCCGAACGGATGAACTCCGAGCGGTTCGGCACCGCCTGCAAGGCTCGCCAAAGGGCCTGATCGGCCTTGAACGTGATGACTTCGTGCTTCTTATTGTCGGCCATCGGTTTCCTCGTTCGAAAGGGAGTGGTCCGCGGTCAGCAATCAGCCGTCACCACTCCACGATCCCCCCGCCGGCCGTCGCTACGGCAACCGGCAGCCCAAGGAATAATACGTTGTAATACCCCAGAAGGAACCCCCTGGGTGGTGTGGGCTGCGTGGTTGGGTGTCCCGAGCTTCAGCCGGCGTCGTGCGCGAAGAGAATTTCGCAAGGGGTCCACAGAAGGATCCAGAGATCGAGACCCAGCGACCAATGGGCCACATAATCGAGGTCGTACTCCAGCCGTCGGGCAATGGAGGTATTGCCCCGGTAGCCGTGGACCTGAGCCCAACCGGTCAAGCCCGGCAGGACCTCGTGACGCCGAGCGTAGTCGGGCAGGGCCTCGGCGAATTGCCGCACGAAATACGGTCGCTCGGGCCGCGGACCGACCAGACTCATCTCACCCCGGACGACATTGATCAGTTGTGGCAACTCATCGAGGCTCAGACGCCGCAGCAGGTTGCCCAAGGCCGTCTGCCGGGGGTCGTTTCGCACGGCCCAGACCGGGCCGGTCTCGGCCTCGGCGTTGTTGCGCATCGTGCGGAACTTGTAGAGCCAGAACGGCCGGCCGCCGAGCCCCAGACGCTGCTGCCGATACAACACCGGTCCCGCGCTGGTCAGCTTGACCATGACGCCGATCAGCAGCATCACGGGCGAAAACAGCGCTAATAGCAGCACCGCCAGCGCCAAGTCCATTGCCCTTTTCAGGCGAAACGCCCAAACAGCACGCCGGTCGGGCAGGCTGCAAACCCCTTGGACAGCGGGGATCGCCGCCGATTCTTGCATGGCAATAGGTGCATGGCGGGCAACGCGCCCGACGGCTTGCCGGCCGATCGGGCGTTGTCGACGCGGGGCGGTCTTCGGTGCTACGCTTGCCACGGTTGCCTGCCAATCCACGACGGCCAAGAGAGAAAACCACAAGCCCCGGGGATATATCGGGATCGGGCGAGTGTGTCAAGGTCACTCGATCGGGGCGATTTCGGCAATTTGACATCCGCGTTCGCACGGAGTTTAATGGAAACCACCGCCAAAACGTCCTCCCCCCCGAACGAAAGAGGCCTCCCCGATGATCGTCAATCGCTCGATCCCCGCCCTCCCGAACGCCTGGATATGCCTCGCGGCGATTGCCGCCGTCCTGATCGGCCTGGCCGCGCCGGTGTGGGCAGCCGACGCCCCGCCGAACATCGTCTATATTCTGGCCGACGACCTCGGCTACGGCGACCTGAGTTGCTACGGGCAGACGAAGTTCGCCACGCCGAACATCGACCGGCTTGCCCGGGATGGCATGAAGTTTACCCAGCACTATTCCGGCTCGACCGTCTGCGCTCCGACCCGATCGTCGCTGATGACCGGCCAGCACACCGGCCATACGCCGATCCGGGGGAACCTCGAGCAGCGGCCAATCGGCCAGGCGCCGCTGCCGGCCGAGGCCGTGACGGTGGCCGAATTGCTCAAGCGGGCCGGCTACGCGACCGGGGCGTTCGGCAAATGGGGGCTGGGCCCTCCCGGCTCGGAAGGCGACCCGATCGACCAGGGCTTCGACGAGTTTTTCGGCTACAACTGCCAGCGGAACGCCCACAATTTCTATCCGAAGTACCTGTTCCGCAATCGCGAGAAGATCGAACTGAACGGCAAGACCTACTCGCACGACCTGATCGCCGAGCAGGCATTGGAGTTCATTCGGCGGCACAAGGACGGGCCGTTCTTCTGTTATCTTCCGGTGACTATCCCGCACGCCGCGATGCAGGTGCCGGCGGCCTACCACGACCCATGGCGGAAGAAGCTGCCGCAGTTTGAGGGCAAGATCGGCCGCTATAGCCATGGTACCAAGGTTATCAACCCGGTGGCGGCGTTTGCCGGCATGATGACGAAGCTCGACGAGGACGTCGGCCGGGTGCTCGACTTGCTGGCCGAACTGGGGATCGACGAGCGGACGCTGGTGGTTTTCACCAGCGACAACGGCCCGCACCACGAAGGTGGCCACGACCCGGTGTTCTGGGACAGCAACGGCCCGTTGACCGGCCACAAGCGCGACCTGACCGAAGGGGGCATCCGCGTGCCGATGCTCGTCCGATGGCCCGGCAAGATCGCCCCCGGCACGGCAAGCGACCACATCAGCGCCCATTGGGACGTACTGCCGACCTGCTGCGAGCTGGCCGGGATCGAGCCGCCCGCGAAGATCGACGGCCTCAGCTTCTTGCCGACGCTCTTGGGCAAACCGACCGAGCAGGCATCGCACGCCTGGCTTTATTGGGAATTCACGGAACAAGGTGGCAAGCGGGCCGTTCGCATGGGTCCTTGGAAGGCCATCCAACACGGCATCGCGAAGCGGCCCGGGCCGATCCAGCTTTACCATCTGGACAAGGACTTGGCCGAGCAGCACAACGTTGCGGCCAAGCATTCGGATATTATCGCCCTGGCAAAGCAGGCATTTGCCGCAGCGCACGAGCCGTCGGCAAGGTTCCCCCTCCCGGCGATCGATTAGCCGAATGATTCATCCTGGTAGGTCGGATTTGTAATCCGTCCTACGGCCAGCGCGTCTCCCGTCGCAATGCAAGGCCGCCAAACAGGAACGCATCATCGCCCTGCGGACTCGCGTTGACACTTTCGGCCAGTCGACCTAGAATTCCTTCACGCGTCGCAACTTCTTTCCTTATCGGCATTTTCGCCTATTGGCCCGATGTCCTCGATTCCCGAAACCCACGCCGCGCCCCCTCTGGCGGCCCGCCTTCTGCGCGAGCGGCCCGCCGTGCCGAGTTGGCTGCTTTCGATGGTGCTGCACGCGGCCGTGCTTGTGGCGGTCGCGCTGCTGCTTCGACCCGGCCCGCCGCGGGGTGCCGCCGGCGAGCGGACAGCCGAGGTCGGCATCGTGTTGAAGAAGCAGGACGGCGGCGAAAACTACTACGAGAGCCAGGCTGACAGCGGGCAGGCCCAATCGACCGCAACCGACAGCGCTTCCGACGGCGGTAGCGAAAGTCTCGCCGAGATGCTCAGCGACCAGCCGCCCAGCGACCCGAGCGACATGCTCCCCGCGGCGTTGGCGATCGGCCCCGGCTCGCTCGAAGGCGGCGGCGTCGGCTCCGCCGGCGGCGCCGACCGCGGCACCGGCGGCTCCACGCGCGGACCGCTCGGCGGCAAGGCTCGGGTGTCGGTCTTCGGGCTCGAAGGCGAGGGCTACAAGTTCGCCTACGTCTTCGACCGCTCCGGCAGCATGGGCGGCTCGGGCCGCAGCGCGCTGGCCGCCGCGAAGGCCCAACTGATCGCCAGCCTGCAAAGCCTCGAACGCACCCACCAATTCCAGATCATCTTCTACAACGAGAAGCCGTGGCGCTTCAATCCCACGGGCCAGCCGAATCGGTTGTTCTTCGCGACCGAGCGGAACAAGAACCTGGCCGCGAAATTCGTCGGGTCGATCACGGCCGACGGCGGCACCCGGCACGAAGACGCCCTGCTGATGGCCGTCCGCTTGCAGCCCGACGTGATCTTCTTCCTGACCGATGCCGACGAGCCGCAGCTCTGGCCGGCGCAGCTCGAGAAGATCCGCCGCCGGGCCGGCGGCATCATGATCCACACGATCGAGTTCGGCTTCGGGCCGCAGTCGAACGCGGACAACTTCCTCGTGAAGCTTGCCCGGCAGAACGGCGGCCGGCACGCCTACGTCGACGTCTCGCAAATCGCCCCGCGCTGGTGAAGGGATGTGTTCATGATCAGCGGAATGCCATGGCCGGCACCCGGCGGCCAACTGATCGCATCGACGCTCATGCTCCTTCTGCTCGCGGTGCTTGCTAGCCCCGCGGCTGCCCAGGACACGGTCGTCCTCCAGGTGCCCGGCCAAGAGGGAACGACGCGAGTCGGCGGACGCGTGGTCGAATATACGGGCCGGCAGTTGGAATTGGAAATCGGCGGGTCGCACCGACGCACGGTCCCGGCCGAGCAGGTTTTGCGGGTCGAAACCCACCACACGGCCGAACAGACCGAGGCCGACGCCCTGTTCGACGAGCGACGCTTCGCCGAGGCGTTGGCCCGATACAAACAGGCCCTCGACCGCGAGCCGCGCACCTGGGTCCGTCGGCGGATCGTGGCGCAAGTGGTTTGGTGCCATCGTGCGCTGGGGCAGGTGGAGCAGGCGGGCGAAACGTTTCTCGTACTGCTCTCAAGCGACCCGCACACGCTCGACTTCGACGCCATCCCGCTGGCCTGGATGCCGGGACAACCGTCGGTGTCGCTCGAACAGGCCGCGCGACGCTGGCTTGCCCGGGAAGAGCCGGCGGCCGGTCTGATGGGCGCCAGCCATCTATTGGCCGGCAGCCGGCGACTGGAGGCCCAACGGCGGCTGCGGGAACTGTCCACCTCGTCGGATCGGCGGGTGGCGATGTTGGCCACGGCCCAACTCTGGCGCACGGCTGTCGCGACGGTCGACGCTGACGCGGTGCAGCGCTGGGCCCGACTGGTCGAGCAGTTGCCCGACGCGCTGGCCGTGGGGCCGTATTATGTCTTGGGGCAGGCGTACGCCCGACTGGGCCAATGGGAGCCGGCGGCGTTGGCGATGCTCCGCGCGCCGCTGGTCGACCCGCGCGATCGGCCGCTGGCGGCCCGGGCGCTGGTCGATGCCGGTCGGGCTTTGGAGCAGCTCGGCCGGAATCGCGAAGCCGCCGGGCTCTACCAGGAGGTGCTTCGCGACTATCCCGAGCAGACCCGCGCAGCCGCCGAAGCCGAAAGCCGATTGAACGCCGGGAGTTCCACCCCATGACGCAACCATCCGCGGAGCAACCGCTCGACGTGCTGCACCATATCGCCCTGGCGGTCGACGATATCCAACAGTCGGTCGATTGGTACACGCAGAACTTCCATTGCCGGGTGGTCTACCAGGACGAGACGTGGGCGCTCGTTGAGCTGGCCAACTTGCACTTGGCTTTCGTCAGCCGGGATCAGCACCCGGCGCACATCGGCTTCGTGCGTCCCGATGCCGAGCGATTCGGCCGGCTGAAGCCGCACCGCGACGGCACCCGCTCGGTTTACGTACAGGACCCCAGTGGCAACGCCGTGGAGATTCTCGCGGAAAATAGCCTTTCCCCCGGCCCGTAGTGCTGTCTATAATCGGCCGAGTTCAGGCCAGCCGGGGACTGGTCCATTTTTCGGCCAGAAGACGTCGTTTTCAGGGAATCCGACGGCCGAAAACATGGACCTGTCCCCTTACCGGCCGAAGGGGACAATGCCCGTCACCGGGTAACGAAGCCGAAAGGAGCGTATCCATGGAGGGTTTTCGATATGCGACCGTGGCGACGCTTCTGATGGTCGCGGCGGCGGGGTGCCGCAATCTGGCCCCGCCCGATTTCGACCATCCGGGCACCGCGCCGGCGCAGCAGAGCCGCGCGCACCAGTTCGATCCGTACCCGGAGACCGAGGTCGGCCCGCCGGTGGTTGGCGCCCGACCGCCCGACTACCAGAATCCGCCCCCGGAAGTGATGCGTCCTCGGTGGGTCCCCTGGGCGGCAGGCCGCTGAACCGGGTTGTTCGGCCTACTGAAGGAATCCAGTGGCGGGACGCCGCTATACTTCGGCAACCGCCTACCCGGGCGCACCTACGGCTTCCGGCTCCAGGCAGCGTGCTCGAAGTCGGCGAATCTGCTGCTGATATTCGAGCCGTTCGACCTGCCAGCCGTAGGTTTGCTCGTCGAGTTCGGCCTCTTTCCGGCGGAGCCGCTCTTCCCGGGCCATCAGTCGGGCTGCTTGCGTATCAAGTTCTTCGCGGCGTTGGCGGGTCCATTGGTCGAATTGCGCCTTCTGCTGCTGGATCTGCTCGAACTGCCCGGCCAGTTGACGGCGCACGGCCTCGAACTGCTGGCGCTGCTGCTGCAATTGCTGGTTGGCGGCCTGGTAGTGTTCGGCCAGCCGGCTGCGGATGCGGCCCAGCGATCGGGTCAGCGCGGCCGGCGGGGCATTGCCCGACAGCTCGACCCAAAGCTCCTCGGTCGCGAGCCGGACCTCGAGGGTCTCGCGATGCATTCGTTCGAGTTCATTGCGCAACGCCGTGAGCGATGCTTCCGACTGATCGAGCTGTTCGCCGCGGCGCCGAAGGCTATCGCGCTGGGCGGCCAATTCGGCCATGGCACGCTGCTTCTCGGCTTGCAGGTGTTCGCGTTGGGCTTCGGCTTCCCGCTCGCTCTGGACTCGAGCGTCGCGGAGTTGGATCTGCAAGCGCTGTGTTTCGGCCTGATCGTCGCGGAGCCGCTGCTCGGCCTGCTCGAGCGCCCGTTCGCGGTCGCGAAGCGATTCGGTTTGGCGTCGCAGAGCGTCTTCTCGGGCGAGGAGTTCGGGGCTGGGGGTCGCGGCTTTGTGCTGGAGCAGTTCGCCCCGGGCCTCGACGGCCGCCCGACGCTTCTCGACCGCGGCGAGCAGCTGTTCGGCCTGTTGCTCGAAAGCGGTCTGCTGCGCGACGAGTTGCTGCCGCTTGTAGCGCAATGAGGCTTCCGCCCGGCGACGTTGTTGGCGGACCAAGCGGATCTCGGCACGGACTTCTGCCCGTTGGGCCGAGAGCTTCGCGGCCAACTCCCGCAGCCGCGCGTGCCGCCGATCCTTTCGGGCGGCCCGACGCTCGACCGTCTGCTCCGCCTCGCGCTGTTGCTGTTGGAGGGCTTCGCGGTGCTGGCGGAATTCGGCTTCCCGCTCGCGGAACCAAAGCCGTGCCGCCCGGGCTTCCGATTCCAATTCCGCGGCCCGGGCGTTGACCTGAGCCTCGCGATGGTCCAATTCCCGCTGACGGCCGCGAAGATAGGCCGCCAGTTGCATGGCCTGGCTGCGCAACTGCTGGGCAATCCGTTCGGAGATCGCTTCGGAGGCGAGCTGAACCTGCCCGGCCGGGCCATCGGCTGCCGGCGACAGCGACAAGGGCACGAGTACCGCGGACGCCTGAGGCAGACCTTCGGCGTTGGCCGCCGGATGAGCCGGGTCGATGCGGCGGGAGATTCCGCAGTCGCCGGGGTGCTGCTTCGCGGCCGTGCCGGCCGCCTTTTGGGAAGAGCGAGACGCGGAGTTCCTTCGAGATTTGGCCATAGCCGCCGCCGATCGGAGTCGAGGAGCTGCCGGGGGGCGATTCCGTCCGCCCAACCGGCAAAGTTTACCCAGGCTCTTTAATCGGCACGCTCGGCCATGAAGTTCAGCCGAATCTCCCGCTTTTTTGCTATCGCAACGCTTGGTCGAGCGCATCCTGGAGCCGATTCTTCGGCTGAACGCCGACGAAACGGTCGACGACCTCGCCGGCCTTGAAGATCATCAGTGTCGGAATACTGCTGATGCCGTAACCGGCTGCGACATTGGGACTTTCGTCGATATTGATCTTCGCGACCTTCACCGCCGCGCCGTTTTCGGCCGCCAATTCCTCGACCACCGGACCCACCATGCGGCAGGGGCCGCACCAGGGTGCCCAAAAATCGACCAGGACCGGCTCGCTCGACTGGAGGACCTCCGACTCGAAGTTGCTGTCAGTCAATTCCACAACACTAGCCATAAATCGCGTCTCCTTGCTGTTACGGGCTGCATGGCCGCCCTGAGAGGTTTAGGAATCCCAACAAAAGGGGGTGCAGGCACCTCACAACAAGCCTTTTATTGTGGGTCGTTCACTATCGCGATCGGAGCTAGGCCCCGTTTTGTTAGGCTTCCTTAGTTTGCCGAATTATAGACCAGTGGGGCGACAGGTCAACGCGGGGTGTCGTCTGACTCAGGAATCGTGGTACGTTAAGGACTTCTCGAAACGCGCAGACGAATTCGCTCAACAACGGATATGGTCTCCCGAGATCCCATTCCATGATTCAAGTCGATTTCACACCCCAGTGTCAAACGCTCTTGGACCAAAGCGGGCTGACGAGCGATCTGGCGGCAGCGGCCGTCAACGCTCGACAACGGACCATCACCGATAGCCACGGCAAACGCCTGATCGCCTGCTTCCGGGATTGGGACGACCAAATCATCTTAGTCGATGCCGAGGTGCCCGGGGAGTGTTCCGCGGGCACTCCCGGGCGGGTCCGTGCCGTGGTCGCACAGGTAGCCCTCTCGCTTCAACCCGAGTTGCCCGCCGGGCTGATCGGCCCTGAGGCCGACGCGGAAACGATCCTGGCGATGGCAGCCGAGAGTTTCGGATATCCGCTCACCTGTGACTCGGACGAACCGGTCAGCACCTTGTACACGGGGCCGGGAACGCGGGAAACCGTGGTCGTGCATAGCGGATGTATTCCCCGCGAGTTCTGGCTTGTCGGGTCCTTCCATCCGGCGGAATCGCTTGCCGAGATGGTCTGGGCGTTCCGTCCCGAGTGCTACCGTCAATGGCTTCTCGCGACGCCGAGCTAACGCTTTGGGCTCGTTGCATCATCCGCGGCGGCACACACAATCTTCGGTAGCGCGGAGTCCGGCGTCTCACGTCCGACACCCAGGAGTTTTCTCACCACGTCGCGCGCGGCGTACGAATCAGCAGCGGGCGACGGAAGAAATCGGCCGATGTTCCCCAGGTCGTCTCCCGCCGTGACCAGCGGCTTCTCGCTGCCTGCACCGGGACGAACCTGGCCAAGGCCGACGTTCACCATCAGCGCGTTGCAGAGGCACTTTCGGCCGGCGGTGTCCTCCGCGGCGCCGCCCTTGCGGACGTATGTCTCGACGTTCTCCGCGGCGCAACGCCAGCCCAAGCTTCCGTCGTCTCGTTTGTATGCTTCCCGGAGGTATCCCATATCGCACACCCGCGTGCGATCGGCGAACAAGTCGGCATCGGACATTGAGCCGGCCAGTTGCACGACCTTGAACGGGAACCCGGTTGGCGATGCGAGAGCGTCGGTCAGGACGTCGATGGATTGCCGCCGCACCATCGCCAGCACGCGGCGTTTGATCGAGTCGGTCAGCCCGGATTCCTGGCAAAAGGCGAACGGGGTGCCTACTTGCACGCCGGCGGCTCCCTCGGCGATCGCTTCCTTCAAACGCTCGGCGGAGCCGTAGGAACCTGCGAGCCAGAAGGGGCGTCCCAGGCCGCGAATTGCTTCGAGATTGGGCGTATCCCGCGGTCCATAGACGGGTTCGCCACGTTGGTTGCGCCTCAGCGGTCCCCGAGGCGGAGCATTATGGCCGCCGGCGGTGGCCCCTTCGACGACGAAGCCGTCGACCTGGCCGTTGGACCGGCGTGCCAGGGCCGTGGCAAGCGCCGTGGATGCGACGATTGCCAGGAAGCGGGGACGTTCAAGATGGGGAGAACCATCGGCAATGGCATCGGCGGGGTCGAACCGCGTGACGAAATGGTCGTCGGCCGAGGCGCCGTGGACGTCCAGCGGTAGCTCGACGGTTTCGCCCGCACAGAGCCGGTCCATGATCCCGGGAATCGCTCGCGGGATTCCCGCGCCCATCAAGACGTAATCCACCCCGGCAAGCATGGCCCCGAACAGCGAGGGCAAGGTCGGGAGCTGGATTTTCTCCAAGTAGTTGATCCCGACCGGTCCTCCGTGTCCCTCCTTGGCGAGATGGACTTCCACGAAGTTGGCCGCAATCAGAAGCTCCATCGCCTCGCGCGACATCCCGGCCGCCAGAGGGGGACAGATAAGGAAGGAGGCGTCGGAGGGTTTGCCGTCGGGGATAAAGTAGCGGTCGAGAATCCGCGCGGCCATCGCCGCATCCGGAAAATCCTCCAGGGCATGGCGGATCGTGCCGTCGGGGTCGCCCAATTGGAGCCGACGCGCGAAGACCGTGTCGAGCCCCGTACCGGACACGACGCCCAACTGGCCGGTACGCGATACGGCCTGCGCCAGCCGCCACGACGAGACGGCGGCTCCCATACCGCCCTGAATGATCTTCGGGTTGATTGCTTCCATTCTTTGGACCTTCCTCCGGGGTAGAAACTATTCGGCGCTTGCGGACTTCACCTCGGGCGCAGGCGAAGAGCCACACGTCGCAACGGCCGGGGAGCACGCCGGAATAGGGGCGAATGATTTGCAGACAAACAAGCACGTTTCGCAGGCCCTGTCCCTAGCAAGGGCAATGCGGTCACTCGCGCCTGGTAGGTCTTCTGACTTGCGAACTTCGAGGTTGCCTTGCCTTCTCGTTGCGTGGGCTCTGCCCAAAACACACCAATGGCTAGAGGAAGCGGCAACCCCTACCGACGTTCGCACACAGCGGCGGGGCCGTCCCGGATTCGCACCAGGTTCCCTGTTTGCCGCGATGACCAGCAAGGCAACGCGGCCACCAAGCGCACAAACTGCAATTTATCGAGAATGCCGTCGTGTGTCAACCCGCTCGGCACGCGTTCTCGGGATAAATGAGAACGTCGACCGGGGGCCATCGAATCACCAGCCTAGCCCCGGACGCGGGCATTTGCCAAGCCGCGGCTCATTGCGGCTGAAGCGGTTTGGCTTGCAGCAATCGACCGAGAGCCGCACAGAATTGCTTCATCGTCAGCGGCAATTGCAGCACGATGCGGTGGTCGGCCGTCTTGGCGTCGCGGATCCACTGCTCCTGACCATCGCCCAAGAGCAATACGGCGGGGATCTGCTGCGTCTGAACGTCCTCGGCAAACCGATTGAACAAGCCCACGGCCGGCTCGCCGAGCCGTTCGGTGCTGACGATCAGGCAATCGGGGCGCGAGGACTCCTGCTGGAAGCGGTTCCAGGCCCGATCGAGGTCGGCCGTCAGTAGCACGCGATACCCGGCCCGTTTAAGCCCTTGCCGGAAGATATCCTGCATCTGGGGGTTGGCTTCGACGACCATCACCGTGTGCGTCGGCTCGGTGTGGGCAAGGATGCCCGAGCCCTCTTGTCCTGTCTTCGTCGCGCCGCTGATTCGTTTCATGGCAAGCCGCAGATCGGCCAACATGGCGGCGGGCGTCTGGTAGCGGTACCTTGGGTCGAACATCATCGACTTATTGACCGCCAGCACAACCGAATCGGGCAACGACGGATCGACCTCGCGAATCGGCTTGATTTCCAGAAATCGGGTCTTGCTCAGCCGTTGCAGCCGATCGCGGGTAGCCGTCAGCGGGGGCATGCCGGTGAGCATGTGGTAGAAGATGCAGCCGAGGAAATAGATATCGCTACGCTGATCGTCTTTGCGGACACCGGTTGCCCGCTCCAGGGCCGCATAGTCGATCGTCCGCGTGTTGGCCAGGTCGCCCGGCAAGTCGTCGGTCTCCTCGTCTTCCATGCCGGCCAGCCCGAAATCGACAATCTTCGCCTGCTTGCGGCTGGAAACCAGGACGTTGTTGAGCTTCAAATCGCGATGGATGATCCCCCGCTCGAACGCGTACGACATCCCCTGGCAGATATCCATCATCAGCCGGGTGGCCTCCAGCGGTTCGAGCTTCTGGCGGATACGGACAAATTCGCTGAGGTTCCAGCCCTCGACGAATTCCATGACCAGGAAGTGGATGTGTTTCCGCGAGCAGACCTCGTAGATGGGCACGATGTTCGGATGGCGCAGGGTGCAGCCCATTTGGCCTTCGCGCACAAAGAGATTGTACTGGGCCGGGTTCTCGCTGAAGCGGCTCCGCAGCACCTTCACCGCGACCACCTTGCCGGTTTGCCGGTGGACCGCCCGATAGACCCGGGCAAACGACCCCATGCCGACCAGGTAGAGCACCTTGTAGTCGCCGAAGAAGAAGCCGCTCCGCTCGCCCCGTTTCAACCGGTCGACCTGATAGCTGGTCATCCAGTTGCGGCGCAGAAGCAATTGCACAAAATCCTCGACCGGCACGCCGCGACTTCCCAGGGTTGCCCAGGCATCCCGAATTTGCCGCTCGTCGAGCAACCCGAGATCGAACGCGCGTTGGGCGATCTTTTCCGCCGACTCAATGACCATGCTCCGTTGACTCCACCGCAGAGCTACGAATATGAAAATATCCACGCCAAGGCACAAAGGCCCTGTCGCCCGCCCTCGGGCAAATGATGGTCCTCATGAAAAAATGATTCCCCATCGTCTGTTATCCTACCGTCGGGTTGCATGCGTGACAATCCTTCGGCTGGAGGCGACGATGCCCCGTGTCTTGACCGATGTCCATGCCGATAAACAGGTTGTGTCGTTCAGTTAGTGCGTGCTAGCGCACTTGTTACAGAGTCCTAACGCAAGCCCCCTCGGCTGCGAACTTCGAGAAGCGAGCGGCGGAGGGCCTCACTGCGAGGGCTTCTCTTCCAGTTGACGGCGGTATTCGTCCCGTTCCCGCCGCGTGGCTTCCAGGTCGAACGCCAGATACTTCATATCCATCCGCAATTGGTTCAGGGCATCCTGAACCAGGGTGAGGATCCGCCGGCGACGCTTTGTGCTGTCGACCACCCGACAGACGGCCGGATCGATCGCGTCGCGGGCTTTCTCGGGAAGTTGGGCGACCGCCGCCAACAGATCGATGATCTCGCGAGGCAGTTGGTCGTCGTGGTTCGGTTGAGCATGGGGGGTGTCGGTCATCGGTGGCTCCTTCAGAGTGGGCAAAGGGAAAGACGATCCGGCGTTGTCGATAGACGGTCGTTGAAAAAGCACACCCCGTGCCGAACTTCCCCGGGAGACTGCGGAAAAACCCAACCTTCTTCACGCCAAGGGTTTACGTCAACCAGCCCGCGATGCCTCCGCGACGGCTCGGTGAAAAAAGACCACGTTTGCCCTGGATGTCGATCGCAAATCCTGATAGAAGCACATGTTAGGTCAACGGCGCATCGCAGAGCGCCGTGTCGACTTTTCGCCACATCCTCGCCTTGGGCCTCCGCCGGCCAACGTTCGCGTTATGGGTCGATTCACGCCAAGCTGCCTTGCGATCTTGAGTCTCACCGGCAGCCTGTATGCGGCGCCGGATGCCCAACCGGACCAAGGCCCGACGGCGTGGTACGAAGCGTTTGAAGGTCCGCAGCCATCCTGGCAAGTCGCCGGCACTAACGCCCAATACCGCATCCTGCGACACCAACGCGTCCGCGAGCAGGCCCACGGCGGCAACGCCTGCGAGACAATCCAGATTGCCGCCGAAGGCGGTACCTACCTCAACCTTGCCCATCGGGTCGACAACCCGCGCGTGATCGACGAGTTGCGGGTGACACTCTGGCTGAAGGCGAATCGGCCGGGTCTGCAATTGGCGGCCGAAGTCGTCCTGCCGCGTTCGCTCGATCCGCGAACCGGCCAGCCGCTGGCCACACTGCTGTTGGGTGCGAACTACACGGCCGTCAATCGCTGGCAGCAACTCCATCTGGAGAAGATCCCCGAACTGCTGGCCCGGCGCATCCGCGTCTTGCGAACCCAGGTCGGGCCCCAGGTCGATGGGCGCGGGGCCTATATCCGCCGGATTGTCATCAACGCCTACGGCGGGCCGGGTACCACAAGCCTGTGGGTCGACGATCTGGACATCGCCGGGTTTGTCACCACTCCGTCCCATAGGCCGGTGGCCAACACGTCGGCTCCGAACGGTCCGACGCCTTCGGCGACCCCGTCGGCGCCCGGAGTGAGCGATGCCGCGTTGGCGGCAGTGCAACCGGCCGACGTCGCGCTGAGCGGCTCGATCCTCCATGTCGACGGCAAGCCGCTGCTGCCGCGGATGATCCGCTATCAGGGCGAGCCGCTGACGCTGCTGAAGCAGCTTGGGTTCAATGTCGTGTGGCTGTCGCAACCGCTCGACAAGACTCCGGCCGGGCGGCAATTGGCCCTCGAAGCCGCCCAGGTCGGCCTGTGGTTCGTCTGCCCTCCGCCGCCGTCGATTGCCGCCGGCGATGGTGCAACGACCATCGGCCCGTTGTACGCGCGCGTGTTGGCATGGGACATGGGCCGGGGACTGATGGCCGAGCAGGTCGACGTTGTGCGTCGCCGGGCCCAGCAGCTTCGAGCGGCCGACGGCTCGCGCCGACTGCTGGTTTGCCAACCGCAAAGCGGCTTGCGCTCCTTCAGCCGGCATGTCGATGTCGTTTTGCTCGACCGCCGGCCGTTGGGGACCAGTCTGGAGTTGGCCGACTACGGCGTTTGGGTGCGCCAACAGCCGCGGCTAGCCCGACCGGGCACGCCTATCTGGACGACCGTACAAACCCAACCGTCGGCCGCGCTGGTCGACCAACTGAAGGCCATCGACCCCAGCCGCCTGCCGCCGCGGACCGTCATTAGTGAGCAGATTCGGCTATTGGCCTACACAGCGGTGGCCGCAGGCACACGAGGGCTGCTCTTCGAATCGGAGTCGCCGCTAGGGGCCGCCGACCCCGAAACCCGCCAACGGGCCATGGCGCTGGAACTGTTGAACCTGGAACTGGCGATGATCGAGCCGTGGGCGGCGGCCGGCACGTTCCTTGCGCGAGCCGAAACGACTCAACCGGCCGTCCACGGCGCGGTGCTCCGCACCGACCGCGCGCGACTGTTGTTGCCCATTTGGGCCGCGCCGGGTGCCCAGTATGTGCCCGGCCAGTCGGCCGCCAATCGGGTTGGCCTGGTGGTGCCGGGCGTGCCCGACTCGTCGCGCGTCTATCGGCTCAGCCCCGGGAGGCTGCAACCGGTCGGGCATCAACGGGTGACCGGCGGCCGACAGGTGACCTTGGAGGAGTTCGGCCTGACCGACCGCGTCCTGTTCGCCCAGGACGCTTTGGTGATCGAAGGACTCAGCCGTCGGGCGGCGCAGGTGGGCGCTCGGGCCGCGGGGCTACAACGCGACTTGGCTGCGCGGAAGCTCCACCATCTGCGAGACACGCTCGACCAACTCGCACCCCAATTCCCGCCCCCGAGCCAGTCGGCCGATTGGCTCCGCGACGCCCAAACATCGCTGCAATGGAGCGAAGGCCAATTGGCCGGGCGCGATTTTCCTTCGGCCTACGAGTACGCCCGGCGGGCAATGCGGCCCTTGCGGATGCTCGAACGGGCATGGTGGGAAACGATCGTCGGCGAAGCACCCTCGCCGATCAGCCGCCCAACGACCGTCAGCTTCGACGCGATCGCCTGGCACGGGCAGCTTCGGCAACGGATCGATGCCGCGAAGAATGTCGACGCACGTTCGCAGCACGGCGACTTCGAGGAGCTTGCCCCCATGCTCCAGGCCGGCTGGCGGCACCTCCAAGCCCCGGTCGCGGACATCGTCACGGCGGCCGATCTTGTGGCCGCGGCCGCCCACTCCGGCCGGCGCGGCTTGCGGCTTTCGGCCCATCCCATCGACCCAAAGCAGCCGCCGGCCTTGGTGGAAACGCCGCCGGTCTGGATCGCCGGTCCGACGATTCCCGTCGAGGCGGGAGCGTTGGTCTGTGTTCGCGGCTGGGTGCAGGTGCCGCAACCGATCACCGGCAGCGTCGATGGTCTTTTGATCGTCGAATCGCTCGGCGGGGAAGCCTTGGCCGAACGCGTCAAGCAGACTGACGGCTGGCGCGAGTTCCGCCTCTATCGCGTTGCCCCACGCCCGGGCGAATTCCGCGTCCGCTTCGTGCTCACCGGACTCGGCGAAGCGCGGCTCGACGATGTGACGATCGAGGTTTTTTCCGCAAGGTAAGTGCCGCTCACAGCCCCAGCACGTCGTCCATGCCGTACAGCCCGAGGGGCTTACCAGCAAGAAACTTCGCGGCGGCCAAGGCCCCATGGGCGTAGCAGTCGCGACTGCTGGCGCGGACGGTCAGCTCGAGCATCTCGCCGAGCATGGCGAAGACGATCGTATGCTCGCCCGGGTTGTCGCCGACGCGGATCGCATGGTAGCCGATCTCGTCGTGCGGACGCTTGCCGGGCCGGCCCTGGCGACCGTGCTGCTGGTGCGTCTGCCCCATGGCGTCGGCCACGACCTGGCCGAACTTCAGCGCGGTGCCGCTGGGGGCGTCTTCCTTAAAGCGGTGGTGCCGCTCGAGAATTTCAACGTCGGCGTCCTTGTCCTTCAGCGCCTCGGCCGCCATACCGACCAGCTTGAAACCCAGGTTCACCGCCAGACTCATGCTCGGTGCCCAAAGCACCGGGATACCTTCCGCCACAGACCTCACCCGGGCTTGTTGCTGGGCGCTTAAGCCCGTGGTTGCCAGCACCACCGGGACCTTCTTCGCCAGGCAGGTATCCAGCAGTCCGTCGACCGCTTCGGGCAGGGAGAAGTCGATCAGCACGTCGACCGGCACGTCGAGCGTGTTGGAAATCGGCATGCCCAACTCGCCGACCCCGGCCAGCGTACCGGCGTCGGAACCGAGCTTCGGATGGTTCGCGGATTCCAAGGCCGCCGCGACTTCGAGCGACGCATCTTCGGCGGCAAGCGCGACAAGCCGCTGGCCCATGCGGCCGGCGGCACCGTGGATGGCAATGCGGATAGCGTTCATGGCGGGGAAACTCGTAACTGGATGAAAAGCGTCAGGATAGCGCCAAATACGAAATCCGAATCTCGAAATCCGAATATCAAATCACGAATGACAAGAACCGAAAGAGGAAACCGCTAATAGACGCTGATGAACGCTAATGGAAAGCTGAGGCGTTCCCTGGGTCGGTTTCAGACGCATAAGATTTCAAGAGGGCCCTGATTTTTGCAATTCCGTGCCCATCAGCGTTCAT
>Ga0180434_10001347_pt1 | contig 35321 bp, 31 predicted proteins | sample SS_ome_7_FD_132453 | JGI IMG/M metagenome (GOLD analysis project Ga0180434, IMG submission 132453) | Hypersaline lake sediment archaeal communities from the Salton Sea, California, USA - SS_1_D_2 metaG | ecosystem: Environmental > Aquatic > Non-marine Saline and Alkaline > Hypersaline >... | reverse complement strand
ATATTTAGATGGAGGCGAAGTGATGCGATTTTACCGAAAAGTTACCATATTAATGGTTGCTGTATTCCTGTTCACATCATGTGATGTGCTTATGCAATCCGAGAGGCCAACTGTTTTTCCGAACGAGAAGGACACAAAGCTATGCGGCAATGGGATATGCGAGGGACCGGAAAATCCAAACAACTGCCCTGCGGATTGCACCGCATCGGATGATCTAAATGCACAGAAAAATGGAGAAGATCAGGCAAAAACTACCACAGAGGATCATCCTTTGTATATCGGCATCATGGTTCATTTAGAGGGATGGCAGCGTGAAATTTTCGAAGAGGAAATGTTTAATCAGCATGTTAGCCTTATCCGGGAATATGCAGATTTGTTTGAAAAATATGATGCGAAGCTTACCTGGGAGACGATTGATATCGCCAAGGCCAGCAACAAATGGGGAGATAATGTTCTGCTGGAAATGGAGAACCGCGGACATGGTGTTGGCGTCCATGCGGATGTGGGTGGTCAAAAGAATTATGACTGTGCTATGTTCTCAAAAGAATTAAAGCAGATGAAAACTGCGTTAGAGAGCCTGGGTGTTTCTGTTCGTCACGCTTCCGGGGTAGTTTCCCATTGTGATTGGGTTAATGCAATGGTTGATTCGGGTTATGCATTTACTACCGGGATGGTTGCTTATGGTGTGATGTCGTTGCCGATTGAAATGCGACCAGAAGAATATAGGAGTTGCCCAAGCCCGCTTGCATGCCATGACACTTATCCGCCGAAGCTGGAAGACCGATTGCACCCGTGGAGAATGCATAGCGGCAGTGATTGGATTGCACATGATGCAAATGGAAAATTGGTCATGCTTCCTTCCAGCCAGGGTTTAGCCTGTTATCAGGAGGAATCCGTTGATAGTATTTGTGAACAGGAATTTACTGAGGAAGATTTAAGGATATTTTTTCAGGAACTGGAAAGCGCAATTGCCCTGCGTGATCCGAATAAGGTAAACGTTTATTATGTTAGCTGGTCTCTAGGGAAACCGATTGATGTGTCTTTGATGGAAGAATGGCTGCAAAACATTCAACCATATGTTGAAGACGGTTTGGTGGAATGGAAAACCTTACCTGAAATGTACGATGTATATATCCGATGGGAGACGAATAATTAGAATAGCGATTGGGTAATAAAAAAGCGATTGGATGTTTCCATCATAGATTACCGTTTGAAGTGAACATGTTGTTTTATATTATTCCCGTAGAGATGATCATAAAAATGTATCCACTGGCATTGTTAATGGTTGACCGGTGAATAAGGTGCGCTTGCCGTGATTCTTTTGCTTTTCCATCAGCAGTATATCCTTTAGTTTTGTGCTATTTTATGAAAAGAATGGAGTGTGGATGCTAAGATCCGCTGTTGACAGTTTTGTTTTTGAACTGAGCGCGAGGAGTCCCGGGTTGTTAATAGAGGCAAGCGCAGAGTTGGGTGAGCTACCCAAAAAACTGCTGGCCTTACAAATGGGTTTCCGGTGGGCGGCTCATATTCCGGATTGCATTGGTAAATTATTAGAAAAGCACGGAGGCGAGCTCGGCGCGGTAGGCGCGGGTGTCGGGATCTTCTTCGCCCATGATCTCGAGGATGCCGAGAATCACTTCCTGCGCGGTCTTCGCGCGGTAATGCTTGTCCTGGCGGAGAAGGTCGAGCAGGCCATCGAGAGCCATGGGGAATTTGGCTTTGCTGGCCAGGCGGACGCTGTTATAAAAGATGGCGTCCAGGTCGGAATCATTCGGGAGCAACTCAGCATGGAAATCGATGAGCGTTTTCGCGTAGGGGCGCAGGCGTTCCACTATGCTGATGAGGCGGGCAGCGGCAATCTGATTCAACACCTGCATGGCTTCGACAGGCTGGTCCTGCGCGAGAAGCGCTTTTGCTAGCTCGAGCATGGCATCCGGTGATTCTGGATCTTTTTTGAGGATGGCGCGCAGGGCGGTTTCCGCCTGCTGCCAGTTGTGCGAGAGGAGCATGCTGCGGGCGCGGGATAACTCCAGTTCAATCGGGCTGGGCGGTTGAAGTTTTACCAGGAATGCTCTGATCTGGTTTTCGGGCAGCACACCGACAAATTCGTTGGCGATGCGCCCGTCAATGAAGACTTTAACGGTGGGGATGCTGCGGACGCCAAACTGCATGGCGAGATTGGGATTTTGGTCGATGTTGACTTTTGCCAGGCGCAGGGAGCCATTGGCCTGGTTGACGATTTTTTCGAGCAGGGGGCCGAGTGTTTTGCAGGGTTTGCACCAGGGCGCCCAGAAGTCGACAAGAACCGGCTTGTTCTTTGAAAAATCGACCACTTCATATTCAAATGTTGTTTCTGTGACATCGATCACAAATTGAGAAGCCATCATATCCTTTGCTCCTGCGTTAATCCTAACAGATTAATCATCTCTGCTGACGGGCGCGGCAGGTTGTTCGATCTGGATGACGTCGCCGTGGTAATTGACAATGACTTTGAAACCGAGCATGCCCAGATAAGCGCGGCCATCTTCGGGGATGCCATGCTGCATGAGATGGTCAAACTGGTCATCAAGATTCTCGAGCTGATTTTTTATGACACCGTGGGTGAAGAGATCGACATTACCGATCATTTTGATGGTTTGCTCGGCAATCAATTCTTTATTGTCTTCCACCTGACCACGCATCGCTTTCACTACCTGGCGGTCGATCTTCTCTGCTGAGATATGACGCAAGAAGCCGTTGTCATCGATGACATAACAGGCTTCCGCACCGACGAATTTTGTTTCCAGCTGCCGGTCGCGGTCGTCAAAGACCAAACCTTCAAAAACTGCTTTACTGGCTATCATGTAGATATTTTAATGGAGGTGATGTGAAGCGTCCCTTAGAAATGTCTATGAGAATTATATGACTGTGACGGTGGTACCATAGCGGTCGGTGTGTTTTTTGGCACGCGGCGCGATGGGTGGATCTGACCAGCGATAGATCCATTTTGCGGCCTGGATGGGCATGTTGACGCAGCCGTGGCTCCTTGGATGCGTATAGTCGTTATGCCAGTAGGTACCGTGGAAGGCGATTCCGGTTTCGGTGAAGTATGAGACCCAGGGTACGCCGTAGAGTTCGCTGTCATTGATGCCGATCTTATCACTGTGTACCATATGGCGGGTGGGGCGCTTGTAATTGATGAAATATTCACCGGCTGGTGTGGAGAGATTGGCGTTTTCCGTTGCCTGTCCGGTGGATACAGCACTGGCCATAACCAGCTCGCCATCCTGATAGGCATACAACATTTGCTGGCTGGTATCGACCAGGATGCGCTTGCGTTCGAGGTCACCAACGGGATCAATTGGCGCTAATTCGCCATCCTCGATGATGCGCATATGGGTGGCATCGACATAATAGGACTCGTTCCATCGGTCTTCAATGATGAGATAATAGCGTTTGCCAGTTTCTTGATTTTCACCAAGGCCGTGGATCCAATGCACTGATCCATAAAAAAATAACTGGTAAGCGACCGCGTTCTGCTTATCGGTATTGATGGCTTCTGTGAAGGGGACGGTGACCTCACCCAGGCGGCCTGAGCGGGTTACATCCTCGCGTGGTTTGTTCAGCTTATTTTGCACTAGCTGAATATCACGGGAATGAATGTAGACATCATCCTTAATCAAAAACCATATCTCGCCGTTGGGATGATTGGTGACACCTTTGGCAAGCTGCAAGAGCGGCAGGATGTCGTTATGATCATGCATTCCATTGGCAAGACTATTCGTATCAGGCTGTTGATAGGTGTGCACACCATTGAACAATACGCGCCCGAGCAGGTGGTTTGTCTGCTGGTCCGGTGATGGTAGTGTGGATAAATGCGGCGCAAGCGCCACACCGCAAAGCGCGGTGGACCCCTGCTTGAGGAAAGCCCGGCGAGAAATGGATTTTTGCGGTTTCATTTGTTCAGTAGTGTACAAACACATATGTGCCGATACCGGCTTGCCCGTACACCCAGGCGGCATCATTGGTGACCATATTCACACAGCCGTGGCTCATGGGTGTGCCAAAATTGCTGTGCCAATAGGTACCGTGGATGCTGTAACCCTTATGGAAGAACATCGCATAGGGAACGTCCGGTAAATTATATTCCGGGCCAACCATAGTGTAGGTGGGATGCATGGCATAAATCTTATAGGCTCCGGTGACTGTGGGGAAGGTACTGGTTCCGGTCGAAACGATGAAAGCGTCGAGGAGCTGGTCGCCGCGGTAGGCATAGAGCATCTGTCCACTCAAGTCTACCTCAATCCAGAAGTCATTGGAATTGCTTACCTCTTCGGGGATATCCCAGGAATGATAGAAATATTCCGCATAGGTCGTGTCAGCAGTGGGTACCGGCGTGGGGGTGGGGGTCGGTGTGGGGGTGGGTGTTGGGGTTGGCGTGGGGGTACGCGTTGGCGTGAGGGTCGGTTTGACGAGCACATTTTTTGCACGTGGTTCATTGTGCGCGGAGGCCTGAGCGCTGAGAAAGGGGATTCCGAACCCGATGATGAAGACCAGTCCGACCAGAAAAATGGACATGAACAACGGCAGCCCCCAGCGTCCTGTGGCAGGACTGCGGTGATCTTTTGATGATTGCTTTTCTCGGCCTGCCTGCGCTTTTTGAGCAGCATTCTGATCCTGTTTGAGACGCCTGGCTGCCCAGCGCATGCCTGCACGCGCTTTTACGCTGTGAGGATTGATTTGCAGCGCGCGATCGAGGTATTTGACGCTTTGTTCCGGTTCACTGAGCGCCGCCAGAATGAGCCAGGCTTGTTCGAGCTGGGGATCAACCTGCGATGCCAACAAGGCGTACTTTCGCGCTGTGGCAGTATCTTTTTCCTGCAGGGCGTTTTGTGCGTGATTGAGCGCATCAAGGGCTTTGGGGATGGCTTTTCTCTCACTCATGAGACCCCGCCCTGTAATTTTTGATCCAGATAGCAGGCAATGCCATCGGCAATACCCTGCACGACCGCACCAGTCTGGTTGATGATCCAATCGCTATCGGTGGACATTTTACCTATCTCAAAGCGCACAGCGGGGGTCTGAGAGGCGATATCGCGGAAGATATGGTATGTGGGATGATCCTGATCGATCACTTCAAAGGAATAAGGCAGGCCGGTCTGCGCCTGGTAGGATTCCACCAGGCACCGGGAAAGCGCGTCAACAGTATCCAAATTCTCTACTGTCAGACTGGATCCGATCTTAAAACCGCTGGGCGGATAGGGGTCGTCAGCGCAGGAACCGGCATAGATGGCAATAAGCAGATCGCCCTGATAGCCAAACAAGCGCTCATCAAATTCGGGAAAGAGGTCGACGTGGTAGCCTTCACCTTCAAGCAATATCTGCAGCTGGTAGGCGACCGTATAATTGAGATCATATTCCGTGGTGCCATCACGGCAGACATTGCCGGGCACATTATCCTTCCAGTGACCTGAGACGAACCCGATTGTGGGGATATGCGCAGTCGGATCACCCGGACTTTCCACTTCCTGGGCAGTTGGCTTAAAAAGGTCTTTGAGATCGGGTGTCTTAAAAAACACTCCTGGGTTCCAAAGCGTGAGAATGGTGGCGGTGAGGATGGCAACACCCACTACCGATTGAACACCGCGGAATACAATCCGCTCCCGGACGCGGCGAACGGGCTGATTGTTATTTTGCTCAGTCGGGCTCACGTTTTTTTCTTCCATAAGTGGTCCTGAAGGCTCCTCTAATCAGTGTGCAAGAAATCAGCCAAAAATGTATAATTGCATCAACGAATTATAACTGACACAAATGGTGGAACGACTGATGAACGCTAAAACGAAAGCAGTCCTCACTGAACAAGAAAAAATGAAGTTGCTGCGGGTCGCACGCGCGGCGATCACTGCTGCAGTTAAGCGGGCGCCATTGCCGGCAATCGATGTGGATGCACAAACTCCTCTGCTCCGCGATGATGGGGCATCATTTGTTACTCTGACTAAAGACGGGCGTTTGCGTGGCTGTATTGGTACGATGGAGGCACATCAACCGCTGATCAGGGATGTCCAGGAACACGCAGTTGCGGCTGCCATGTCCGATTTTCGTTTTCCAGCGGTAAAAATAGGAGAATTAGCGGAGATAAGGATCGAAATCTCACGGCTGACAGCATTGCAGCCTTTAGATTATGCAACACCGGATGAATTGCTGCAATTGCTGCGGGTCGGTATCGATGGTGTACTGATCGCCGCTGGCGGACGGCAAGCGACTTTTCTGCCGCAGGTATGGGAGCAATTACCGGAGCCGGAGGTATTCCTTTCGCATTTATGCACCAAGATGGGAGCGGCTGCGGATGTGTGGAAAGAGCAGCCGATAGAGGTATTTATTTATCAGGTCGAAAAGTTCAGTGAAGCATGATGGACAGCGAAGATAAAAACAACCCGATACCTCCCGAGCAGGATGAGTCCGCGAGCAAGCGGTTGCGACGGATCTTATCATCAGGCGGGAATGATATGCATCCGATCACTGATATCAGTTCTACACCGGTTGATGATTCAAAAAAGACAGATGCCAATCAGACAAAACCCGCCAGACCGGAACGGATTACCAAGCAGGAACAAACAGCCGGTTCCGGGCGTGATATGCCAGCTGGTTCAGGAAGCAGATTGCACGCGTCTGTTTCTGCGCTGAAAGAAATCCTGTCAGATATTCGGCAGCACGCCAAGGAATTTATCTCGGATATTTCTGAAAAGACTGGGAAAAAATCCTCACGGCGACCGCGGGGAGAACGGCCGCATTTCTTCAAGATCAAGAACAAGAAGAGCTGTTTGCTATACAGTCTGCTTGGCATGATCCTTGCCGGGATCATTATTGCGATCATTGTGCTGTCTTTTTTGATCATCCAGTATTTTCGCATCGCCGCCGATCTACCCAGCGTGGAGAACCTGGCGGAATACGCTTCGAAGTTTGAAACGACCCGTATTTATGATCGCAACGGGAACCTGATTTATGAGATCCTTGACCCGAGCGCCGGGCGGCGGACCTATATATCACTCGATGAGGTCTCTCCGGAGGTGATCGCAGCAACGATCGCCACTGAAGATAAGGACTTTTTCTCAAACCCTGGTTTTGATCCATGGGGCATTATTCGCGCGCTATGGCAGAATTACACAAGCGGACGGGTGGTGTCGGGTGCTTCGACGATCACGCAGCAGCTGGCGCGGACCTTACTGCTTTCCCCAGAAGAACGCAGGGAGATCAGCACGCGCCGTAAGGCCAGAGAAATTGTGCTGGCTGCCGAGATCACACGGAATTATTCCAAGAAAGAGATCCTTGAGCTATATCTGAATGAAAACAATTACGGCAACCTTGCGTATGGTATCGAAGCGGCAGCAGAAACATACTTCAACACGACAGCAGACCAACTGAATCTGGCTCAGGCATCCTTCCTGGCAGGTGTGCCGCAGGCGCCGGCTGTGTATGATATTTTCACCAACCGCGAGACGTCATTGCTGCGGCATCTGGATGTGTTGAATCTGATGTTCCAGCTTTCACAGGAACGATCCTGCATCCCGACGGTCAGCGGCCAGTCCTCTGTTTGTGTGCCACTGGATACGGCAGTTACCGCGGCGCAGGAGATTGAGAATTATCCCTTTGAGCAACGTTTGATCACCATGCCCTATCCGCACTGGGTGAACTATATCCGCCAGCAGCTTGAATTGCAGTACGATCCGCAAACGATTTATCGTTCCGGTTTCAAGGTGTACACAACCCTTGATCCCGATCTGCAGGAATTTACACAGGCAGCGGTTCAGGACCAGATCAGCCAGTTGACCGCGAACGACGCGACGAATGGCGCGGTGGTGGTAATGAAGCCCGAAAACGGTGAGATCATGGCTATGGTCGGTTCGTCGGATTTTTTCAACGCGGATATCTCCGGGCAGGTGAACATGGCACTGGCTCCACGCCAACCGGGTTCATCGATCAAACCACTGACATACGCGGCGGCATTTGAAAAAGGGTGGACACCGGCAACGCTTATCTGGGATGTACCATCAGAATTCCCACCATCAGGCAACCCCGATGATCCACGGGAACCGTATGAACCAGTGAATTATGACGGAAAATTCCATGGGCCGGTTCTGGCGCGGACCGCGCTGGGGTCTTCCTACAATATTCCGGCTGTCAAGGCGCTGGATTTTGTGGGTATATATGATAACCCCAACACACCAGAAGCAGATGGGCTGATCTCATTCGCGGAACGATTGGGCATCACGACGTTTACACGGGATGATTATGGCCTGTCATTGACGCTGGGGGGCGGGGATGTATCTTTGCTTGAACTGACCAGCGCTTATTCAGTTTTTGCCAATGCGGGCGAGGGTGTGACCCCGTTCGCAATCACACGCATTGAGAATCATTTTGGCGAGGAGGTGTATGAGCATTCACCGGAACCGGCTGAGCAGCTGGTCGATAATGATCACGCATATTTAATCAGCGATATCCTTGCTGATAATAGCGCACGCACGCCCGCATTTGGATCCAGCTCAATCCTGAACCTGCCATTCCCAGCAGCCGTAAAAACAGGTACCACCAATGATTTCCGAGATAACTGGACGATCGGTTATACGCCTGATATCACGGTCGGCGTTTGGGTTGGAAACGCTGATTACACCCCGATGAAGAACATCAGCGGCGTGAGCGGGGCTGGACCGTTGTGGAATATGGTTATGCAGGAAGCGATCCAACAAACCACTGACGGCAACCCGTCTGCATTTGAACGTCCTGAAACGATCAACGAGCATCAGATTTGCCGCGTTTCCGGCACCAAGCCATCTACGCATTGTTCGCTGCGACGTACAGAGATTTTCGCTGAAAACCAGCCGCCAGAAGACAGCAGCGAGGATTTGTGGCAGGAGATTGCGATCGATACATGGACGAATCTCAAAGCCAGTTCTGCCTGTTCTGCATTCACTGAAGAAAAGTTAACGCTGAACGTGACTGAGAAATGGGCGGTTGAATGGCTGACAGAAAATGAAAAGGGTAAGGCATGGCTTGAAGAAAATGGTTTTTCGAAGCCGATCATATTTACGCCAGAACGTGAATGCACGGGGGATGATCCCCGACCAACGATCGTTTTTGTTGGCCTGTCGGATGATGATAATGTCACCCGTTCACCGCTGGATATTTACGCGGTGGTGAAGGCAACCAAGAATTTTGAAAGTTTTAAGCTGCAGTATGGGGTGGGCAACAATCCGAGCAATTGGAAAACCCTCTTGAACAAGGACAAGCAATATGATCAGCCGGAAAAATTGGTTTCCTGGGATGTGTATGAGGCAGGCGCAGCCCGTATTACGCTGCGCATCGTTGTACGGAGCCAACAGAAAACGGACGCAGAAAAGCGCATCCAATTGAATTTAAAGATACCCACAGTGACCCCTACGGTGATACCAACCCCCACGGAGACGCCTGTTCCAACCCAAACGCTGGCTGCGACCGAAACCAGTCCACCGATTGAAACGGACACACCCAATCCAACCAGTGACACGCCGGACGCAACGGAAACACCCTGAGGAGAGCGTTTTTAACCGTGATAAAATAAAAAGCCGCAGGGTGAACGCGGAATTATTATTTATACAAAACAATATATTTGGAGAGGTGCATGAAGAAAGAGAAAGTTATTGTCAACAATCAAGTTGGTTTACACGCCCGCCCCGCCTCGTTATTCGTACAGGAAGCGGCAAAATATCAATCTGACATTTCCGTCCAATGTCAGGATCCTGAGACAAATGAGAATCGTGACGCAAACGCAAAATCCATTCTTGGCATTCTGACCCTCGGTGTATTCCAGGGTACAGAAATAACCATCACCGCGGATGGTGAGGATGAAGATGATGCCGTTAAAGCACTGATTGCTCTTGTCAAGGATAACTTCGGGGAAGAATAATGATCGAATTTTCCGGTATTTCAGCCTCCCGCGGTATGTGTGTTGGGCCTGTTTTTCAATTTGTGCGGCAGAAACTAGAAATCACTGTAAAAAAACAAGTCAATCCTTCTGAAGAACTCGTTCGCCTGAATCTGGCGATCGACACTGCCAAAGACCAGATCGATCTAATCTATAAAAAAGCACTGAAAGAATCCAGTGACGCGGACGCTGAAATATTCAAGGCGCACCGCATGATCCTGGAAGATCCCGAATTGATCAAGGAAGTCAAGAAGAAGATCGAAAAAGAGAACCAGAGTGCTGAAATTGCTATGCAGGAAACCGGTATGGCTTTTTCTGAAATGATGGCTGCTATGGATGATGAGTATTTTGCATCCCGGGCGATGGATATCATGGACGTGACCAACCGTGTTTTAAGGATTCTGCTCAACGTGGCGGAATCTCCCACTTCCGGATTGAAAGAACCTTCCGTGATCGTCGCAGATGACCTGACTCCGTCCGACACCGTGATGCTTGATAAATCACTGGTGGTTGGGTTTTGCACAGCGCAGGGATCCGCGACATCGCATACTGCTATTTTGGCCCGCGGATTGGGCATCCCGGCTGTATCTGGCGCGGGTAATGACGTCCTGACGCAGAAAAATGGCAGCACAGTCATTCTGGACGGCACCAAAGGAAAAGCTATTTTCGCACCGAAAGAATCTGTGCTTGAAGAATATCAGAAACGGATCGAAGCAGCGAAGGTCATTCGTGAAGAATCGCTGAAAAACGCGCATGATCCTGCCACCACAAAAGACGGAAAAGTGGTTGAGGTTGTATCAAATATTGGAAACGTGGAAGGCGCAAAAAGCGCTATCGAGAATGGTGCTGAGGGTGTGGGATTGCTCCGCACCGAGTTTCTTTATTTAGAACAATCCATGCTTCCATCTGAAGAAGTGCAATATAAAGCCTATAAAGGCATTCTGGAAGAATTCGGCAACATGCCAGTTATCCTGCGCACACTGGATGTGGGCGGAGATAAAGAGATCCCTTATATGGGTTTAGAGGCGGAAGCCAATTCATTTCTGGGGCAGCGTGCTCTGCGGCTTTGCCTTGAACGACCAGAGATCTTCAAACCACAGCTACGAGCCGCACTACGTGCCAGCGTGGGGCATAATCTTAAGATCATGTTTCCCATGGTTGCAACGACAAGCGAGGTACGGGAAGCGCGCAAGGTATTGGAAGAATGCATGAATGAATTGAAAAAAGAAGGTGTTCTGTACGCGGAAGATATTGAGATTGGTATCATGGTCGAAATTCCATCTGCCGCTATGACTGCTGACCAGCTGGCCAAGGAAGTTGATTTCTTCTCGATTGGTACGAATGACCTCAGCCAATATACGATGGCTGCTGACCGTACCAATCCAAAGGTCGCTTCATTATCGAATGCGTTTTTCCCGGCTGTGCTGCGCCTGGTGCGTGCGGTTATCAAAGCCGCGCACGAAGAAGGGAAATGGGTGGGCATGTGCGGCGAATTGGCAGGGGAACCGCTGGCACTGCCTATCCTACTGGGATTGGAACTTGATGAGTTCAGCATGAACCCGCCGATGATCCCGCTTGCCAAACAGATTATCCGCAATCTGGATTCAGAAGAAATGAAAAAAATCGCCGCTGAGGTGCTAGAACTGGAAAACCCAGCCCAGATCAAGGGATTTATTAAAGATAAGATTCCATTTATTGCCGAATTAACCGGCTGAAAACAGAGACGCGGAAGAAATTCCGCGTCTTTTTTACATGATTTGCATTTGAGCGGGCGGTTCGCGGAGCGGGGGATCGCTGTCTATTAATTCCTGCCATGTGGAAAGCGATAGTACCTCTCTTTCAGCAATCCGCCTGATATGGCGGTATTTAATAAGGTGCCAATTTTCCCGCACAGCAGCAGCCATACGGGGGTCATGTTGCAAGCGGTAAAATAACAATCCCGCCCGGCTGCCCGGGTAGATGAAAAAGCGTTGCGCTTTTTCATGAACGCGGGGTGCCGCCAGAAGCCCTGAAAACGCCAATGTGTTGCTGATAAAAAACTCACTGATCACTGTATGCGTGGATTTCTCGGCCCATGTGATATGCGGATCCTGATAGACCGCAAAACCGAGTTTTTCACCCAGATTATGCAGGCAGGATGATATTTCTTCTCGATCTTTCTTGCGGCGGAGATCGGATTCGTTTTCTCGAAGATGAACGACATGATCTTCCCGATCAGCATATGTATCCAGGATTATATAAACCAATTCCTGATCAGGGGTCAGATTCCCTGTGAAGCGGTTGCACACCAATCTGTCGACCGCGTGTGTAGATATTTCAAGACTGTTCCTGAGAACCTGAAGGACAAAACGCTCGATTTCTTCCGCCATCGGCTTATGATCTTTTGCTGCGCTTTGATTATAATACTGGGTTCCTGGGGACCCTTCCTGGCTGATGGCCTGGATGTAATTAGATTTATCGATAGCATTCTTTAGGCGATTATTGAAGCGAGAAAAAGCACTTTCTTCAATATCAGAAATATGATTCGCGATCTTTCCATCTAACGAGGATTGGATGATTACAGACATCAACAATTCTTGAAAATTGACCGGATCCACCCCCCACCGGAGACAATATCTGATTGTTTTCTCCAAATCACCATTTTCGGTGTTTTCGCTGTTGTTAACTGACGCAGGTGACCACTCAGCCTGCAGTAATTTCTTGCTTTCGCGATAAGCAGCACCCTGCAACTGAAACCCCGCACTATCCATGCCGGCAAATAACCCAAAGAGAAGATTGGGTGTGAAATATGGAAAAATACCAAAAATGCGAACACTTGTTTTCTCAGTGATCTGCAAGCGGCTAAAGGATTTGTTGATGGCTTTGGCATACCAAAACCAATCATATCTACGACGCTGCAACGCGCTTCTAATCGGTTTTACGGCGTTTTTACCCCATAACCAGCCAGCCCAGAGCGCTGACAGGGTCCAATAGGCCCGACCAGGACGGGGAAAGACAGTGGTTATTGCCAGGTTATTTAATTCATGGAATATATCGCTCTTGCGGGCTAAGCGGCTTTGGAAAAAACATATTCCCCCATCTTTACCGGGGATTTTTGGCCAATATGTCACAGGAATTGGATGGTCACCTGACGGCCAATGCTGATGAGCGTTTAGCAGGGATAGATATAAGTTCTTCTCCAAATATCGCTGCGGGACCGTAAGTTGTAAAAAGCGATAATCGCGGTCCGGCCAATGACGCAATGTGTGGGCGTCATTGAACACAAGCAGTAGCGCTGCCCTGAGAAACTTTTTTGAATGCTTATCCAGTTCGATTGTCCGCAGACGGTTTGCCAGAATCATGCAGACATACAAGGCTCTGGGAAGATAACAAGCTAACGCGTCCAGTACCGAATCCTTTTCATATTTTTCCTTCGCGCCAACCATTTGCATCGCCCGCCCATGATAGATGTGAAGATTTCCAAGGTTATCCAAATTTTCAATATCTTCTTTTGCAATATCGCGTTCACCACTGTCGCCACATTTGGGACAGGTATATATTTTTCCAATCGGGTATTGACCATCTTTTTCCCAAATAAATCCCTGCGCCTGGATCTTCTTTTCACAGCCCACGCAGGCAGTTTGATAGATTTGAGAAAAGGTGTCTTCCAATGTCTGATCATTCCTACGGCTGATGAGTAATATATTGACTGCTGAGGAGATGCTTTTCTGGAAATCAGGTTCTGACATGACTTCGGTCAGGAGCCAATTGATCGGATTACTCCGGGAAGCAAGCACACGATAACCCCGCTGCGCTAATTTTATAGGAAGAACCGGGTTGGCGCTAATGGGATCAATCAGGAGACGATCTGCCAACTGATTTTCGCTGACCCATGTGGAAAGATCATGCTCGGGTATGGGTGGTAGAAAGTTGCGCAACGGAAAATCTCCCCCACTACTTTTTCCTGGAATGTATGCAAACTCGTTATCACGCATCAGCACCTGATCTCAGTATACTGGATTGTTTACAGTAAAAGAATATCTAACTACTGATGTCCACCTGGAAGATGGATATGATGGGGTCGAATTCGATGATCCCGATTTGAGAAATATTGATTTCCAAGGGCAGTGGGATTTTTAATGCGATTGGCAAAGCTTTGATCAAATCCTGCTGACTGAGATCATTGACAAGTGTGCAATGCGGTACCCATGTATCCGGTTTGTAAAGGTCCCATGGCTGCTGTGCGTGTTCTGATAATTTCTGATAGACTTCTTTCTGAAGCGTTATCAATTGGCTGGTGGGTGTCAGCGCCAAAAATAGGACTTTTTCCTCTCTATTGAACACACCGAGATGGTCGAACTTGAGCGTTTGCAGGGGAAAATGGGTGGATATTTGATTGATCAAACATTCACAATCGGCACAATTAATTGACTCAAAGATGCACAAACTGACATGGGGCCGGAAGGAACGATATTTTTGGTCTGCGAATATCCCCAGGTCAAGTTGTTCCCAGAAGCCTGTAATTTGGGATTGTGTTGATTGGTTGAAGTATAGATTTACTGCGAATGCCATAATTTGTTTGACCGGATCAATGGTATTGTAATGTGCTTCCACCAATGAATTCCCGGATGACTGAGTCACTGGGTACGAAGTCGTCTGTTTTCAATACTGGTATTTCTGAAAGTGTTTTCTCAGCACGGCTGGCACGGATACAGGCATCCTTCCGAACTGGATCGTTTTGATATTTTTCCGCCCATTTTTTGAAGTCTTCGAACAGTTTTGCCTTATATATCGATAGTTCGTACGGCATGGCACTGTTGATGATGAAGTCCGCATGCACATTGTTGGGAATGATGTGCCGCATTTCACCCGCGCGGACATAGTGCCAGTGGGTGAGTGTTCTTTCAGGGTCATACCCGCGGTACGCGGCATCCCGCAGCATGCGGCGCATCAATCGAATATCTGTCCAACGGATATACTGGCCGTTGCTCTCTTTCATCTGTAATAAAGGTTCCAGATAGAGTTTGAATTTCCTGGCTGGATCAATATCTTCCGTCATGGGCGGAAATAATCCATGCAGTGAATCGATCAGGATGATATCGTTTTCCCCAATGTTCATGGGCGACCGATTTTCAAAACGCTTACCCTGTTTAAAGTCATAAAAAGGGATCAGGACTTCTTCCCCTTTGATGAGCCGGGCAAGGTGTTCATTGATCAATGCCAGATCCAAAGCCTGCGGCGTTTCAAAATCATAATCGCCAAATTCATCTTTAGGATGCTGTTCCAGGTCAAAGAAATAGTTATCGACATTTAATGCAACTAAACTGAGACCCATCTGACTGAGTATTTCTCCAATTTTTATGGTCGAAGTTGTTTTTCCAGAGGAAGAGGGGCCAGAGATGAGTACGATGCGTAATTCGTCTCTGCGTTCGCAGATCTCCCGGGCGGCGATCTTAATGTCTTCTTCATAAAACATCTCAGATTCAGAAACGATCTGCTGCAATTCGCCGCGCTCAAGGCGTTCTCGATAGTGCGCGGTGGTATGGAGATCATGCGATGCGGCCCAATCCAATACCTGCCAGATCTTTTCCCAGGGGATGTTCGATGAGCGATGAAAAGACTGGTCCTCCCGCGCTGTTCTCATCCTTGCCCGTTCATCGCGATAAAGAATATATGCTTTTGCGACGCGTGCGTGACCATTTTCTATCAGGATTTTTTCAGTCGCATCCTGGACCTGTTCGACGTGTGGTGTTTCCCCAGCCGGGATAGTATCTTCCAGATAGGCGATAACATCATCAGCTAATTGTTTCGCGGTATTCTTGTCTCTCCCGCCAACAGCAACCGCTGCGCGATAAATCGCATTGGAGATGCGATTGGGTGTGAAGGGGACTTCCACACCAGACCGTTTGATAACATGCGTAAATCGGGACATGATCTACCTCATAATAATTAAATAATTATAGCAACACATGCTTATCTAGAAATGCCGGGTGTGCATGAAATTTTCCTGCTGTACAGATTGCCAGGTCTCATCCGTGCAGGGAGACAGCAGGCTGGAAAATGCGGGGAAATTTTCCTGAAGTATCTCAGCAATACGAAGGATTGGCCGGCGGATGGCAAAATGCGCGTTTTCTGCGCAGCGCAACTTGATCAGGTGAATTGCAGAGCGCAGGTTGGTTTGAATCAGGACCTGCCGGTTGAAGGCGTTGGGTAAAACATAGGAAGCCGCATAGCGTTCATGTTCCGCCAGTTTTTCATACGCTTTGTGCGTTTTGCGCATCATATCCACGAAAAGACCTGAAAGATCGGTTTTTTCAAACAACTTTGGCAACGCAAATCCGAGATAGGGCGTCAATGGTTTGACAGTCTGCGTCATCATGCGGTGGCGTTTTAGTTCAAAATATGCGCCCTGGTCGATCACAAGGTCAAAGATGACGTTACCGTATTCAAATTCTCTCGGCGGCTGATCGTGTAACTCTAATCCTTCGGTGAAGTCATGCAGGAGCGCTGCTTTTTGTGTTTTATTCATCTGTTTCAGTATATGCAAGGCATCATTAAAAGAGAGTGTGCTGGTTCGAACTATAAGAGCGGCAAGAATATGCGCCTGCGCATTTTGCTCATGAACCACACAGCTGCACCAATTCTGTTCGGTTTGATTCGCAGAAACACTTTTTTTCTGAAACGGAAATTCTTTTTTATCCAACTGCATTAAATATGCATTTGGCTGCGCATATTTCACCAGGGTTGGTACATGCTCCAGCGCATGATTTTTGATCTCTTCACCAATTTGCCGGACTTCCTGGAGAGGGTGGGAGAGCATTTTACAGATCGCGTGTTCGAGCGCGCGTGCGTTGATGGAAATACCGACATTGGCTAACGCACTTGCGGGCAATAAGTATCGGCAGCTATCGGCACAGGTAGAGCGGATGCGGGCCTGAAATCGGCGATCACTTTCACCCGGTTTTTTTGATAATGTCTTTTTAAGATATTTGCTAATTTCTGAAAAAGATGTTTCATAGGTCTGGAAAAGGTCTGAGCAGGTTTTGACATATAAATCTGCGAGCGGTGAGGATTGGAATTCTTGCGGTCGATAAAAATGATCCGCGTCCCAGACCTGGTAGCGTGAAGATTTTTCCGTGTAAGAAGCTAGCCGGTTTGATTCGATACATTCGATTGCCAGGCGCGAGACGTTTTCCGCGGCGATATGTAAAACTGCATGTTCAGCTACGGAAGAATGGCCGTATCCTACCACCCATTTTTCATGAAATTCAGATGAACTTTTATCCGATAATTCCGCGGAAATTTCATCAAATGATAATGGTGAACGGGAGGTTTTCGCAAATGTTACTGCAATGGTTTCTGGGGAAAGGTGTGCAGGATCAAGTAAATAAATTCGGCGGTTGTTCGGCATGTGCCAGGATCTCCTTTGCGTTAATCATATCGTATTTGATCTGTTTCATTAACGCATCTACATCACCGAATTTTAATTCCGCCCGCAATTTTTTAACAAAATGGAGGACAATTTCTTTATCATAAATCTCCCGTGAGAATTCCAGGATATGGCTTTCAATCGACTGCTGTGCTCCTTTTGCATAAAATGTTGGACGATAACCGATACTTACCACGGAGGGATGGAGATGACCATCAATTTCGCTAAAGGCTGCATACACACCAGCGGATGGCACCAGCTTTTTTTTCCAGGGGAGAATGTTTGCAGTCGGCAATCCGATATGCTTTCCGCGACCATCACCATGCACTACTTTCCCGGTTACGATATAGGGATATCCCAGCATCATATTTGCTTTTTCAAGGTCTCCCTCGATGAGCGACTGCCGGATGCGACTGGATGAGATCGGTTGCGATTCCATCATTAAGGCGCTGATGATTTCCACTTTGAAACCTTGTTCATCACCCAGCTGAGAAAGCGCCTGTTGACCGCCGGATCGATCTGCTCCGAGCCGAAAATCATATCCGATCAATAACTTTGAAAAAGGGACTTTGCTTTGCAGGCGATCAATGAACACCCCTGGTGATTGCCGAGAAAACGCTCTGTTAAAATTGAATATGATGATCCTGTCAGCACCATAGCGTTTTAGTAAGGCTTTTTTCTCTTCACTTGTGGACAGATAGAAAGGATTCTTGATTTTCCCTAAAAAATCAGCAGGATGTGGATCAAATGAGACGGCTATGGCGTTCGATGTTTGTTCTTTCCCTGTTTTAGAAAGTATCCTGAGAATTTTCTGGTGCCCTGCGTGAACGCCATCGAATGAGCCGATGGTTATCCATGATAATGCCTCTTCTTTGTTATTGGATCTATTTTTCACAGCCTAAGTAAAGAATACCTTTCGCGGGAAGAATTCTTTCTTTTCCGCATCATATTCCATCAGTGCGACCAGTTCAACCTGCTCTGTAATAGCTCTGACCAATCCTTCTTTTCCTTCGTTTCTTTCAATGCGATGTCCGTGTTTAACCAGTTCGATTTCTTCATTGGTGAGTATGATCGACGGCCAGTCAGATAATGCTTCTGCTGCCGGTATCAAGTATTGATACCAGGCGTTTGTTTCAAATGCATCGGTCAGTTTTCTGAGCGGGACTGCGTCTCGGAGTGTGAACTGTCCACTTTTTGATCTGCGCAGACCGGTCAGATAAGCACCGCATTCCAAAAGTTCACCCAGATCATAGGCCAGGGAACGCACATAGGTTCCCGATGAACAGTGGACATCTACGACCACTTCCGGTGGATTCCACTCCAATAGATCAAGACTATAGACATTGATCAAGCGCGGTTCCAATTCCACTTTCTTCCCTTTTCGGGCCAGTTCATAGGCGTGCTTGCCTTTGACCTTAACCGCTGAATAAGGTGGCGGTACCTGTTCTATCTCGCCAACAAATCCTTTCAGCGCTTCCTCAAACTGTTCGTAAGTGATTTCCAGATCAGAAGAACCTGTGATTGTCCCTTCACTATCATAGGTGTCCGTTTTTTCTCCAAGTTTGATGGTTGCCTGATAGCGTTTGTCTTCCGCGGAAACGTATTGTGATAAGCGTACAGCGGGACCAATGAGGACAACCAATACGCCTGAAGCGCGTGGATCAAGAGTACCTGTGTGGCCAGAGCGCTTGATGTGCGTTCCTCTTCGAATCACCTGCACTACCTGATGGGATGTCATTCCTACTGGTTTATCAACGACCAGGACACCAGATATTGTGTTATTTATTTTTTGCTTTTTGTCATTCATTTTTCCTTCCATTTCATTACTTCCCCTCTAAAAGCTTTTTTGTTTCCCCAATAACGCGCTGTTTAACGGCATCCAGTGTTCCGGTCAGCGTAGCCCCTGATGCCTGCGGATGTCCACCACCGCCATATAAGGCGGCAATTTGTGTTACGTCATATTGTTCGCTGGACCGCCAGCTCACTTTTACTTTACCATCTTTTTGCTCATTAAAAAGGATGGATATGTCAATATTCTCGATTGACGAGAGGTGATTAGTCAGGTCGGCATCATCTCTGCTTTCATATTCAGCCTTTTTTCTGTCATCTACCAGAATTGAGGTCCAGGCCAGGTGTTGATCAGTCTCAAGCCGTGATAATGCAAAGCCCCATATCTTGCTGGCTTTTACAGAATGCAATGTTAGTCCTTTATGGTACATGTCTGCCAACTGTGCTCCTTCTTCCAGGAGATCGCCTGCCAATCTCAGGAATTCTGGCGTTACGTTATTTGTTCGAAACCCAATTGTGTCCGTGATCATGCCCATCATGAGCGCATTGGCGATTTTTTTGGTGATAGAGATCCCCCACATCGGCATATGTTTTGCCAATATTGCTGTTGTTGACGCAAGCTGTGGTTTGATGAGGTTGTGATTAGCATATTGCTCATTGGTGACGTGGTGATCGATGTTGACGTGCACTTCTTCTAATTCATCTGGCGTGCTTAACCGTTCACGATTTGCACAATCGACCGTAATGACCAGATCGTATGGTTCTGTCAGGCTAGTTGTGATTGTTTCACACCCATCCAGAAAACGATATCTTTTTGGCAGACCATCTGAAAGGACTAGGATTGGATCTTTTTCCAATTGCCGCAAGCCAGATCCCAACGCTACAATTGAGCCCACAGCATCCCCATCCGGTCGGATGTGCGCGAGAATCAGCGGTTTTTTGCATGCCTGCAGGGAGTCTTTGATGGCTTGATTTAATGGATCAAGGTTTTTTGTTTTCTTTAACATTTGGTGATTTCTTCTGCTCTTTTAATGTATCAATCAATCGTTCAATGCGGTCTGCGCGTTCCGGTGTTTCATCCCAATAGAAACGCAGTTCTGGGAATGTACGCAGCTGAATCTCTTTAGCCAGGTTGCTGCGCAAATAACCGGCAGCATGTTCAAAACCCTCTAAGATCTCATCCGCACGCTCCTGCCCCTCAAGCGCTGAGACGTATATGGAGGCAAAGTTCAATTCACGATCGACTTTGACGTCTGTAATAAAAACTCCAGACAAACGCGGATCGCTGATCTGCCCCATCACCAGCATTTGTGAAAGGATCTGTTTGATGCGGTCTGCAATTCGACGAACTCTTAACTCAGAAGGCATATTATCTTTCCACCTCTTCCAGCTTGAATGATTCAATTGTATCGCCCTGTTCATAGTCGTTGAATCCTTTAATGCGCAAGCCGCATTCAAACCCGGTTCTGACTTCCTTCACATTATCTTTCTCATGTTTCAGTGATGCCAGTTCGCCTTCAAACACTTCTTGTCCATCGCGGATCACGCGCGCGCGGGCGTTACGCAGAATCTCACCATTCATCACGCGACATCCTGCAATGGTACCCACCTTGGAGATCTTGAATGTTTGCAATACCTGCGCCTGCCCAATCACGGTTTCCTTGATCTCTGGCTCCAGCATACCTTTCATTGCTTTTTCAACATCTTCAATCAAGCGGTAAATTATGTCATAGGTTCTAATGGAAATGCCTTCTGCTTCTGCCAGCCTGGCGGCAGAATTTTCAACATTTACATTGAAACCCAGCACAATCGCGCTGGATGCTGTCGCCAGCATAATGTCGTTCTCCGTGATATTACCCGTTTCGGTATGCAAGACGTTGATATTGATTTCGCTTTGATCGATCTCATTGAGTGAGTTCGCGATAGGTTCAAGCGACCCCTGGACATCCGCTTTGAGGATTAAACGCAGTTCTGCCATTTCACCTGCTTTAAAGCGCTCAAAGAGGTCTTCCAGGCGGGCTTTTTTACGAACTAATTTTGCTTCCGCCTCTTTCTGTTTGCGGTCATTGGCAATCGTGCGTGCCTCACGCTCTGAATTGCATACCTGGAATTGGTCCCCAGCTCTGGGCAGGTCGCTCAGTCCGAGCACCAGCACCGGCTGAGAGGGTAGCGCCTCTTCAACCTGGTTGTTTGTGAAATTAAACATGGCTTTCAGTTTTCCACTGACTGTTCCAGCAACAATCGGATCAGACATCTTGAGTGTACCGTTTTGCACGAGCAGGGTTGCAACAACGCCGCGCGTCTTATCCAGCTCTGCTTCAATAACGGTTCCGATGACGGTCCCGTCTGAATTGGCAAGAATTTTGCGGCTTTCGGAAACGATCAGAACGGCTTCAAGCAGATCGTCAATTCCGGTCTTCTGCTTCGCAGATACCGGCACAATGATCGTATCTCCATCCCATTCATCCGAGACCAGCCCAACATCTCCAAGCTGTTGTTTGACATAATCCGGATTGGCATCTTCGCGATCCATTTTATTTAATGCGACGATAATCGGCACTTTCGCTGCGCGGGCATGGGAGATCGCTTCACGCGTCTGCGGCATGACACCATCATTCGCAGCAACAACAAGCACAACAATATCCGCACCCTGTGCACCGCGCGCACGCATGGCTGTGAAAGCGGCGTGACCCGGTGTGTCTAAAAAAGTAATCTTTTGATCTTTGTGTGTGATCTGGTACGCACCAATATGCTGGGTAATCCCGCCTGATTCTCCTCCCGCAACATCTGTATGGCGGACGGCGTCCAGCAAGGTTGTTTTACCGTGATCCACGTGCCCCAGGATAGTAACTACCGGTGGGCGTTTAGTAAGATTTTCGGGGTCTTCCTCGTCGATGAGACGTTTCCAGAGAGGAACTTGCCCCACTTCTTCTTCCTTCACTTCTGGTATTTCCAGAGATGCTTCAAAACCTAATTCTGCCGCTACAACAGCAGCAGTATCAAAATCAATTTGCTGGTTGATGTTCGCCATGACCCCATTGGCCATGAGGATCTTGATGACATCAATTGGGCTTTTTTCAAGGATCTTTGCCAGATCCCGGACTGTCGTAATTGATGGTAATTCGAATTTTTTTACATCATTTTCACTCATTTTTCCTCCGATATGTCCCCTTGATAATTATAATTTTTTCATCCAGCATTTGGAAAGAAAGTGACAATGATGATATTGCTTACATTATTGGCACCCTCTTTTCAAAGCGGTTTCATTGATGCTATTCATCGCTTTTTTGTGGCAGGGCGTTCATAATCTTTGTTAAACTCCCACGATCATTTGCATTAATTGTAGTATGTAATGCTTTTTCCAGACGGCCCTGTAATGCTTTTTCCCAGCAATCACGTTTTTCATGGATGTACGCACCCCGTCCGTTTGCTTTACCGCCGGGATCATATTGGACACCCTGTGATGTGCGCACGATGCGCATCAAAGTCCTTTTAGAAAGCACTTCTCTGCATCCCACGCAAGTACGCCGCGGGATATGTTTCCTTTTTTTCTTTTTAGTTTTTGCCAATTCTAGATATCTACCCAATCGCTCCAATCCTCTTCATCATCTCTTTTATGTTCCTTTTTAGAGATGGTCATGCCGAGATCTTCATCATAAACAATTCGTCGGGATTTTTTTGATGAGCCTGCTTTTTTCTTATTCCCGGAGGATTTTTGTTCAAGGTCTTCCGGTTCTGGTTCAAGGTCTTCAAGTTCCAGCTTGAAGAGTTCTTCGAAGGATTTTACACTCTCGATTTTTTCCTTTTCAGGCTGCTCTGATTCTTCTTCCTCTTCCCCGGTTTCTTCAGTTGTTTCTGATTGCTCGGTAATGGCCTCATCCTGAGCAGTTTCCTCTTCTGTCTGTACGGTTCCATCTTCTATATGTACTGTTTCATCTTCCAATTTTTCTTCAGTTTCAGTTGCGGTTTCTTTTGTTTTTACCTGCTCAGCATCCTGATCTAGTGGTTCTGCTTCGGGTTCAGGCTCTTCTTCCGGTTCCTGCGGTACTAATTCCGGTAGTCGCTCTCCAAATTCCTCGATTTTTTCAAATGTTTTTGGCCCGATTCCATCGATATCCAAGATTTTATCCGGTTCCATTTTTGCCGTTAGAACCAATTTACCTGCTGAGTTCATCCCTGCTTCATTGATTGATTCGATCAAGGAATCAGATAATTCACTCTCCGATAAATCCATATCGAAAGCTGCAGACGGGATGGAATCCATGGCTTCTTTTCTTTTATCCAGGTAAGCCGCACGTTTTTCTGCCCGTTTTTCGCTGCTGTATTTCTCGAGGCGGTCAATAAATTGCGCCATGAGATCATATTCATCATTGGACAGGATGCGGCCTTCCTCTTTTCTTTCCATGACTTCTTCCGCTTTAATGATTGCTTCTGCTTCTTGTTCCGCGAGTTGTTTGAATGCTTCCTCATTTTTCAATGTGAACAGCCAATCAGAGATTGATTCTATTAGACTCTTAATGTCTATCCTCCAGCCCGTTAATTTTGCGGCAAGACGCGCATTTTGCCCATCTTTGCCAATTGCCAGGCTGAGTTGGTCTTCCGGAACGATCACGAGCGCGTTTTTTGCGCCTTTGATGGATTCATGCAAATAGACACTAATCACACGCGCGGGGCTGATGGCTTTTGCAATAAATTCGGTTGGTGAAGGATTCCACTCAATGACATCGATCTTTTCACCGTGCAATTCGCGAACGATCGCTTGGATTCGAACACCGCGCATCCCCACGCATGCGCCAACAGGGTCAATGCCTTTTTGTGCGGCTGAAACGGCGACTTTGGCACGAAAACCAGGCTCACGCGCAATGGAACGAATTTCAACTACGCCGTGAAATATCTCAGGGACCTCATTTTCCAGCAATCGGCGTAGAAAATCGCGATGTGTTCTGGAAAGGATGATCTGCGGCCCACGCCCGGTTTCTTTAACTTCTGCTACCAGCGCACGCACACGATCATGAATGCGGAAATGTTCGTGCGGGATCATTTCTCTGCGCGGCATACTGCCCTCTGCTTTCAACTCAAGGCCGATTGTCAGACCGCGTGAGTTTGCTGCCTGGACTATGCCGCTGATGATCTCGCCAATCTGCTTCTCATAAAATTCATATTGTGCGGAATGTTCTGCCATGCGTATGCGCGTTTGGATTGCCTGGCGCGCGGTCTGAGCCGCCACGCGGCCGAAGTTTTCGGGTGTACTGTCAACCATGACAATATCTCCCAGTGCTGCGTCCGAGTTAAATTTTTTAGCAAATTCCAATGTGGTTTCAGTAAGGGGGCTTTGGATGGATTCCACCACTTCTTTTTCTGCCAGGATGCGAAATTCACCGTTTTCAAGGTCCATCTCTGCTTCGATCTTCTGAGCAGCAGACGCATTTACCGATTTACGGTACGCAGAAACCATGGCTGCAGACAGCGCTTCCAGGATGGTATCCTTGGGCAGCCCTTTATCTTCTAAAACCTCATTGAAGGCCAGCACAAACTCGTTTTTCATGCCAGTATTCTCCGTTCATCAACTATTATCTATAAGCAGAAAAGTGGGAGATTCCCACTTCTCGATGACATCTATCAAGCTGTTACTTCTAGACTACATTCTATCACGCTTTGAAATGCGATGCAAGAATTGCGGAGGGGATTAATAAATGATTAACGGATGTTTTACAATCGAAATATTAATGGTCAGAGGTTTTTAATCGCTATCGGGGAGCATGTTCTTATCGTCGTTTTCCCCAAAGCGTTTTGTTTCAAGCAGGCTGTATAATCGGTGCCATAACTTCATAAATTCTGGTGTTTCGGGGAGTCTTGGGCGTTCGATATCTACCGCGACTATTTCCTTGATCTGACCTGGTGCAGTGGACATGACCATCACGCGGTCACCGAGCAGGATAGCTTCCTGGATGTTGTGGGTGATAAAGATGATTGTTGAGCCGACCTTCTGCCAGATGCGCACGAGTTCGGACTGCAATATTGAGCGGGTTTGCGCGTCCAGCGAACCAAATGGTTCGTCCATCAATAATATCTCGGGGTTAAGCGCCAGGGAACGTGCGATCGCAGCGCGCTGCTTCATACCCCCAGATAACTGATGCGGAAAAGCGTGCGTAAAATCCTGTAAATTGACCATTTCAAGGTACTGTATGGCTTGCTGTTGCCGTTTTTCTTTGCTCATGCCGCTGATCTTGAGCGCATAGGTGATGTTTCCCATCACTGTGCGCCAAGGAAATAATTGGTCGAATTCCTGAAAAACCATGATACGGTCGGGTCCGGGTTTTGATACATTTTTACCGTCCAGGACGATATCTCCTTTATTCGGGGTTTGGAAGCCAGCGATGGCGCGGATGAGCGTGCTTTTTCCACAGCCAGATGGTCCCAGAATGGTTAGAAATTCACTCTGTTTTACGGAAAACGAGATATCCTCCAGCGCCTGGAAATCACCCTGTTCTCCATCAAATTTGACAAATAAATTCTTGACATTCACTTTTTCAGCCATGTTTACTCTTCTTTCCTGGCAACCATACCCCAGCGTTGTACGGTCAGCCGCTCAATTTGCGCAAAGAAAACATTTTCAACCAGGATGCCGATGATGATGATCACAAATAGGGCGGCGAAAACATAAGGCGTTTCCAGGAAGAACCGTTTTTGATAGATCAACCATCCCAGGCCGCCCTGTCCGCCGGATGCCCCAAATATCATTTCCGCAGCAACCAGAGAGCGCCACGAGTTCGACCAGGCAATCTTGAATCCGGTGAGAATGTTTGGGAAAGCCGACGGAACCATGACGGATGAAACCAGCTTTAGCCCTTTCAAACCGATGTTCCGGCCGACTTCGAGCTGCGTGCGCGAAACGGAACGAAATCCGGTGTATGTGTTCAGGATGAGGGGCCAGATGATGGAATGGACGAGAATAAAAATGATTGACTTTTCACCGATACCAAACCATAACAATGCGATGGGGAGCAGTGCCACACCCGGCAATGGATGAAAGATGGTTGTGATTGTTTTCATAAAATCCGCAATCATAGGCGAAACCATGGCGAGTGCGGTGAGAATGAACGCCAACACGACACCGATTCCGAGCGCTTGACCGATCAGATAAAAGGAATAAGCGGTGTGATCGCCCATTTCTCCGGATGCAATCGATTCGATCAGGGCATCCCAGATGGAGCGCAGATTGGGGAGGATCAACTCGGAGTAATCGCCAAGTGATACGACGAGCTGCCAGACTGTGAGCAAGATAACGATAAACATAGCCTGTCGAAAAATCTTATTCTTGTAGATCGATTTTATTATTTTCATGATTATTTCTTTTTTAATCCGGGATGTTTTAACGAGGGCATGCAGAAGATAGCCAGTATTTTCAGGTCAAAAAAATTGGCAGAGTTTGCAGGAATCAGTATCACACCAAGGTCTGCGCCGCGGTGGGTGCCGGCAATGGCGATTGTTGGATGCCGGGTTGAAACATACCCCGCGTCCGCCGTCATCATCGCGATCTCACAAACCACCTTCATACCCTGTCCGAAGATGCGCAAAGTATGGGCGATAATCTCATCAATCTGGTATCCCCCTAAGGATTTTCTGATCGAACGATTCACTCCGGCAAAGGTGTGTTGCGCAGTCAATACCTTTGCGCCTTTTAATTCCACGTATGATCTGATGTCTTCATCAAACTCCTGGTTATCTGGTTCGACATAACCCGCGGCGTGGGTAACGATAACAACATTTTTTTCGGAAAACGCATCTACCGCCAGCCGGGCGGTGTATCCTGTGGTAGAAGATACCAGAAATGTTTCGATTCCGAGTGCTTCTGATCTATTTTTTGCCAGCGCAATAGTTTTTTCTGTATTTATTTTGCCGGGTTTATCAAAATATGTAATAGTTGAATTGATGTCTGCCATATTTCTCCGCATCTATTTTACGTGATTTTCATTTTTACAGAAAGAAGAGCTAAACCATGAGATGGCCAGCTCTTCTATAATCTAATCACAAATTCCAGAATCAGGGTCGAACTTGCAAGGTTTCAAGCACTCCTGCTTCTCCCTGACCTTTGCCAACTGCGGAAAGGACATTCGGGAAGGCAATTTCTGCCATTGATTGTGGTACTTTCTCGATATATCCGGCATCTACCATGAAGTCGGAGAAGCCCATGAGACCCAGTGGTGTAGTAACATAGTTCATACCCGGCCATGTCAGGTATTCGAGGGTTGTCTCTTCATCCAATTTGAAAACCGGCGCGAGAATCTTTGCTGCTTCTTCAGGATTCTGGTTGATGTAATTAGCAGCATCCGCGATACCCATAATGTATGCCGCGTAGGCTTTTGGATTGTTCTCAACCAAATCCTCAGCTGCTACCGCAACCAGGAAAGTGAATTCGGTGCCAAAGGCTTCAGTTCCATCCACTACTACTTTGATGCCTTCATTACTTAATTCCTCAAAGTTATAGGGCGGGGATGTAAAGTGCGCAGTGATATCTTTCTGATTGATCAGCGCTGCGGCAGCATCGGGGTGTGCCATTGCAACACCAATATCGTCAAGGGCGGTTGGGCTGCCCAGTTGTTTTTCCGCAGCCATTGAGAGCAAAATGTGCTGGATGCTGCCGGGGGATGGATATGCAACCTTATCTTCCGCAGTCAGGTCTTCCAGGGAGTTGATCTCCTCTTTGTAAGTCTGTAATGACAACGGCATGACGCACATGCCGGACGCTACTTTCCAGGGGATGCCTTTGTCCCAGCCGATCAGGAATGGGGGGATACCCATGACAGCGACATCGATCTCGCCTGCGATAAACGCTTCACGGATCGCGCCGCCGGATCCTAACTGCAACCACTCAACCTCCAGGCCGGGAAGGTATTTTTCAAACAGGTCAAATTCATCAGCGATGGTATGTGCCGCGTAGCCGAGACCAAATTGCTGCGCGATGCGCAGTTTTGTGATTTCAACCTCGCTGGCATCAGAACTGGCAACGTTTTCGCCTGCAGCACCACCCGCACATGCGGTCAGGATGACTGCCGATAATATCAAGATGACAATCGATTTTTTCATACTTTTAATCTCCTTTTTTATCAAATTTGTGCAATTATACGAATATGCACCGGGTTAAACAAAATAAGATTTACTTATAACCTTGCTGAAATCGGGCATATAGGATAAAAAGGAGAGAAAATTTTAGTTTTGATGTGATGATGAAAAATTTGGATTAATTATTCCGGCAGATATTTGCGGATGATATCTGTTTTGTTTTTTTCCGCAAATTCGATAAAGTTTGAAGCGAGATTGCTGAGCGGGACCATATGGTTGAAACATAAATATTGCGGCCGGGACAAATTGACATCCTCAATCGGTATCTCGACCAGGTCCTGATTTTTTAATTCACTCACGCCACCCAGTTTTGAAATGATCGCTCCCCCGAATCCTGCCATTGCAGCTGACTTGGCCGAATCCTGCAAGCCTAACTCCATGATGACATTCAGATCCTTCAAGTCGATACCCTGCTTGTTGAGCAGCAATATAAAACTTTCGGTAATCCCCGCCCCGCGCTGCTGGATGATCAAGGGTAATTTGATGAATTCTTCAAAACTGATCGCGGGTTTTTGTGCAAAAGGATGGTCGGGTGCGAGGACCAGGATCATGTAATCTTCAAAAAACGGTTTGAACGTAAGGTGGCTGTCCCGCTGCTCCATTCCAACGAATCCGATCTCGAGCGATTTGTGCAGGATGCGGTCGATCACGTCAGATGAATCTGCAGCTTTAAGCGTGATGGTGATGTTGGGATGTTCCTGTTTATACATCCCCAGCAGGAGCGGAACCGGGAATTCCGCGGGACCTGAGCTAGCGCCAACGAGAAGCTCTCCTTCCAGATTGTTGTTGTGAACATCTACTTCCTGCATGGAACGGTTATACATGGAAATAATCTCCAGGGCGTAGTTATAGACATGGCGTCCGTTCTCCGTGGGCTTGATGTTGTTGCCTTTGCGGTGAAGAAGCCGGGTCTGGTAACCGGCTTCCAGCGCTTTCATCTGCTGGCTAAGGGCGGATTGTGATACACCCATTTCTTTGGCCGCAGCGGAAAAGCTGTGCAGTTCAACGATCTTACAAAATGATTCCAGATGTTCAATTCGGGGCATATGGCATATTCTAATATGAGATGGTTTGATATGTGTGCTATCGGAAAAGGTGCATCATTCGCAAATTGAAAGTGCGCTGTGTGGTTATAAAGCGGAAAGTGTCTGCAGGATCGATATATATCGGGTACCCCATTCTTCCCATTGATTAAAAAAACTGGTGTTGTGCCAGAGCAGGGTGAAATCTCCTTCTATCTTAAGACATCGATAAGCAAGGTCACCAATTAGTTTTTCCGCGTGATCAACAGAAAGCTGCATGTAATCCTTTAAAGTTGAATCCATGACGATCAACGGGCGTTCCAATATCTCCAGTTGTGTTTGGGCCATTACATCAAATGGATGATAGGGATGGCAGGTTCCACAACGAAAACCCACATGCTCCGCAAAAGCCAGGCTGTTATCGACTATTAAACCGGCTTTTATCTGTTTCCTCCATGTTTGCGGCACCTGGAAGCGGAGGTAATGCTGCCGACATTCGGAAACATGGTGACCAATTGCTGCCTCGAGGGCGTTTTTTTCTCGCAATATCTTGTTGTCATTTTGAACCGTTCGGAACCCGGGATGCAGCCCGATAGAAAAACCCATATCTTGAATTCTTGTAAAAATTGGTTTTAGCGCGTTGTGGCGGATATCATATCCGCTATCAAAAAAACCAGATGGAGTAGTTTTAAAAAAGAAGGTGCTTTTCATGTTGTTTTGTTGTGATAAAGTGCATAATTTCTCTATGGCCTGGATATAGATAGACTTACTGAGATCGCTCCTTTCAGCTTTCCAGCGATGCCATACCGCATTAACTGCATATAATGGATCATATGACTGGCTTTCTTTGATGATCATTCGCGCAGCTTTTCTGAGGTTTGGCAGGGTGCGGATAAAATCGATATCATGGGTGGGTAGAATTTTCCCTGTGCGGATTTGCGGATGCCAGGAAGGCGCGAGATATTGGATCCAGGCACGCAGGATCATCGCGTATTCATCCACGATCGGCTGCTTGAGGAAGGATTGTTTGAATGCAATGCTTTGATTTGCGGGGAATCTTCCATAGCGATCCTTTAATTTCAGGCGGTATTCTTCATAGCGCGAAAGCATAAAAAATGCTGCCGATACAATGTCAAAATTAATGATAATTATATTCCCCTTTTTTTCAATTGCTGCTTCCGTGTGAACGCCATTTTTAACCGGAAACAGGATTGGCATGCTGTTTGAGATGGGTGTATCGAAATTCTCGGGGAGCAGATACTCGCGTGGGACCCAATCCAGGCTTTTTTCCGGGGCGCTGATTAATTGATCAAAGGCACCATCTTCAGCGGCGCAAATGATGATCATATCTTCCTGATCGTTGTAGTCACCGATTTCCTGGTGGGGTGTGTAGATAATTCTCACGGGAACGTTTTGCAGTGTGGTATTTCCCGGGGATGCCTCTTCGAAACCGGCGCGCTGCGCCAGCTGGCAGAATGCATATTTCAACTCTGTTTGGCTCAATTGCATAAAAAGTTCACCCGCGATCTTATATTTTCAAAGATACCATATAAACGGGTGTTTGCCGCCAATTATTTTGGGTTATGATTGAGCGAATGGTAATAAAAAAACTACAGAAGCTTGAGAATGCAATAGAAAATTTGATTAAAGACATTGCGTATCCGCTTCCATTTGTACTGGACGCGAATTGGGTGAATGGGCTGGGGGTGATTCGTTCTTTAGGCCAGATAGGGCTCCAATCTGTTGCTGTCAATTATGATGCCGCCGGTGTGGGATTGTACTCCAAATACGCGCTGGGGGTTGTTGGCCCGAATCCATGGGATGATCCAGACGGATTGGTTGACCTGTTAATAATTGCCGGCAGAATATTACCAAGAAAAGGGGTGTTATTTATAACGGATGATAAATATATGGAGGTATTATCTGCCGCAAAAGACACATTGCGACCTTATTTTCTATTCTCATTTCCCGATATGGATGTGCTAACGAAGGTGCTGGATAAGCAGGAGCAATACGCTGCTGCGGAGAAAGCCGGTCTGGCTCACCCGCGGTCGATGACTGTGAGGTCCGCAGATGATCTGGAGCACTGGAGAGATGACGTTTTCCCCATTGTTATCAAGGGGGTAAGCGGAAAAGACTTTTTTCATCGATTTGGCTGTCAGGCAAAAGAGGTGGAGAACCTGGAAGAAGCCCGGACAATCATCAAACAAGGCAAAGCCATCGATTTTCTGGTTCAGGAGATCATTCCCGGTGGTGAAGAGCAATTGTTTACCCTGGGGTGCTATATAAATGCAAAAGGTGAAACAAAAGGTGTTTTCACGGGAAGAAAGCTGCGCCAATATCCACGCTACTATGGCACCTGTACCGTCGGAGAGAGCGTTTCCTGTGAAGAGTTGATCGTGCCCGCGCTAGCTACTCTACGGAATCTGAACTTTCATGGCATCACCCAGGTAGAGTGCAAACGGGATCCGCGCGATGGGAATTTGAAATTGATCGAGATCAATGGACGATTTTGGAAATGGCACAGCCTGGCAACCGCTTGCGGGGTCAATCTGGCAGCTAGCGCATACCGGGACATTAGCGGATGGGGGACGTATATACCTGAATCTCAGATGTATGGACTGAAATGGGTTGTCCTGGTTGACGACCTACGCGGAGTGCGAAAGGATATTCTCAACAAGGAATTTGAACTTCTACCATGGTTACGGACAATCGCCCCGCCGTTCATCAGCGGATTATTTACATGGCAGGATGTGAAGCCCTTTTTAATGAAAATCGTTTTCTATCTGAAAAAGGTGTTTGGGATTCAAGGCAGGGTTGAATAGCGCTTTGTTTGGCAAGACTCTATGACTGACGCCATAATGAGAGGTATACTTGCCATAGTTTTTCCGCGATGATATCCCGGTCAAAATATTCTCGCGAAAATTCCCAACCTGCCCGGCCAATTTTTTTCCGTTTTTCGGGATGTATTATCAGATCCCTAAGATTTTCTTGAATAGTTTCCACGGTGCTTTGGATGATGGGAAGGTCCGGTATCTGCGCCCAGGTATCTTCTGTGATATAGCAGCAAACGGGCTTTCCATAGGTCATACCCTCCATTGCCAGCGTTCCATAGCCGCCGCTCAATAATTGATCTACTACAATATCTGACTCATTTTTCAAGAATTCAATAAAGGTGTCGTGGGGTACCTTGTGAAAGATACGAAATTCAAAATCCAGCCCTTCCTCTTTAAGAGCGTCCACCGCTTTTTGAATATATTTTGTCCCTTTTTTCAGCGGATTGCTTGGTGCGTGTATCACCACCGGATGTTTATTTTCCAGATACTCGGGCGGTCCGACTGGAAGCGGCATTGTTTTTGCTACCCAGATATCCTTGATGATCTTTCGCTCTGGGATGCTTGTGCAGGCTGAGCTATAAAGCCTAACCCCTGTCAGGAAATAATCACACCACAAGCCATGCCACCACATTTGCGCTCGTTTTAAGAGATCGGATTTCTTATTTCTAGGTTTTCGCAGATGGTAATAAGGGTTTCGTCGTTTTTCAAGCTTCGCTAAACGGATATCACTGCCGAGATAGGTCATCAAAATGTGTTTACCAGCCAATCGTAATATTGGCAGGTCCAGATTGAGCGGGAGCAATGATTTACCAAAATAAAATTGGAAGATGTCATAGTCACGTAGCGTAGCGCGGAAGAACTGCAGTTGTCGAAATAACCTGCTGAACAAATTAAATTCATCAAGGCGCAGGTTGTCATGGCTGTTTTGTCGGTTGGTCCTGTCCTCGAAAACAATAAAATCTGATTTTGCCTGTTTCTTCCTGCGCTGCCAATTTGCCAAATCCCAACCGATCCCACAGATGTTGGCAGGCCCGTGGTAAATTCGCGGAAGCGTATTCATGGTATGCCTTTTTACTTCAGGAGACAGGTGCAATGACAGCTCCTTGATCATCATAGACTAATTGTTGATAGTAGCGTTTATAGGTCAGGCGCGCGTGAACGGCGACATCAAGCGGATCGATTTCTAGCTTTTCATCGGTCCACACTTTGATACCCATCAGATATTCGTTCACGGAGCGATAAATGATGCTGGTTGACCAGCGCGGGTTGATCTCGATCAGTTTATTCCCGATGAACTGGCCCATGATGAATCCGGTTGTATGGAGGACATTTGCAATTTTTTTGTTTATCTCAACAATGGCGTCATTCTTTACTATTGTACCGGTTGTGCTTAAGCCGGCTACCATATTCTCCCTGGTATGCACGCTGGAGAAAAGGAGCAGACCATTTTTAGCAATAATGCTGGCATTGACATTATCTCCATCGTCGAGGTATTCCATCAGGATCATTTTCGGCATGACCTTGCGGGCAAACCCCCGCCGCACAAAATTCGGCGAGACTGTCAGGTGGGTGATACGATTGTTGAAGATTTCATCTGGCGGGGTCTCATCTCCGATGCGAACAAAACCGCGCGAGCCGGAGGTTGAGGCGGGTTTCATACATAACTGAATGCCTTTGAGATCAATCAAAGCCTGGTCAAAATCTTCCTGTGTATGAATGGCGCGAAAGCGGGGGAGTGGGATGTCGGTTTCTTTTTTGAGGAATTCAAACAGCGCACATTTATCGACGGTTAATTCAAGGGTATGTGTATCAGCTGCCGTGGGAGTGCAACCTAAGTCGAGGAATTGGTCTCGCATACGGGATACCCACAGGGCTTCCTTTTCCCCGGCGGGTACGTACACATCCACTTTTTCATTTTTTATGATCTTAAAGATATGCGAGAAATAATCCGGATTGTCTCGCCATGGCAGGGGATAAAAAGCATCTGCCGTGAATCTGCCGACAGCGTTGGGATTGGCATCACCAGCGATCACACGCCACCCGAGCCTTTGAAAGGCTCTGATCTTGTATTTTGCGCCGCCTGTGTTGGTTACTGGGAAAAAGATTGTTTTTGACATGCAATGATTCTAATTGATATATGCCCTATGGAAAATTCAGCTTTCGCATCCTATTCGATAATTTTACGATTGATTTTTTTGGCCAAGTTTAAATAATGCGCGATTGTTTTTTCTGCGCGACCATTGACCGCGCGCTTGAAGCGATTGAATGGATTCATTGGTTCTGGCGTCCAACAGACAGGATGGAGTAATACATGGAGGTTGGTGATAGTATGGTCACTCAACACCTCTTCAAGCGTTTTGAAACGCCAGATGCAGTATGAGTCTGATACATATTCAAATTTTTCTAGAATTTTTTCGCTGTACGTATTTGCTAACCCCCCTAACTTTTCATGAGAATAATCAAACTTTAACAGAGAAGGATTGTGGAACGAGAATGATGCAATTTTTATTTTCAGTGCTTCTTCAATTATATTTTTTTCCAATCCAATTTTTTCATTCAGGTCCTTTTTTTTGTTAATTTCACCGTTGTGAAATCTCGGATCAAAATGCAATCCGATGTGATGCCCTAATCTTTCAATCTCTATTGCGATGTTGACAATTTCTTTCTCGAGAAAATTATAGCGATTGGAATGCAGCAAAAAGAAATAAGTGGCTGCAACCTCTTCTTCATGTTCGATTTGTGCCAACTTCAACGCTCTATGCGGTGAAGTGTCAATATCATGTCTCCAGAGGCAGGTGTTTCCTTTTGCATCAGCATTTTCAAATGAAATGAATTTAAATTTCTGCTTAGCAATCCTGAGATATTGTCGATATTTCTTTTCGGTGAAGTCCTCAACATCGAGATTTATTTTTCTACTCATTTTGTTATTATAATAACAATCCATCACACAATTATGAAAAGAAATTTATGTTAAGTAATTTTCGAGAAGACATTTCGAGTGGAATTATTAAAATATTGGCCGAATATCCGGATGTTCGGGCTCTGACAGTTGATGAAATTAGAAAATTTCTTGTCAATGAACCTCAGGAATTTGTCCCCGTAATCTTTCCAAGCGGATGGATCAATGGATTAGGAATATTGCGTGGGATCGGTCGTGAGGGGTACAAAAGCATCGTGATGGATCCAAATGATCAAGCGCTCTGTTT
>Ga0180434_10001345_pt1 | contig 35332 bp, 26 predicted proteins | sample SS_ome_7_FD_132453 | JGI IMG/M metagenome (GOLD analysis project Ga0180434, IMG submission 132453) | Hypersaline lake sediment archaeal communities from the Salton Sea, California, USA - SS_1_D_2 metaG | ecosystem: Environmental > Aquatic > Non-marine Saline and Alkaline > Hypersaline >... | reverse complement strand
TTAAGATCGAGTGGGATCCGTTGGATCCGTACGCCATTCGACATTTACGGCCGTGCTCAGGGACTCTGCGACTATGTCTCGCTCAGAGCAGGTAAAACTTTCCAATGACTTCCTCCTTTCGAACAGGAGGACACAGGAGGATGTATCTCTTGCTGAAAGACGAAGTCCTTGAGATGACCGAAATGCTGAATGACAAAATCCCTGAGTATATCGAAGGGCTGACAGACGGAGTCCGTGAGCTACGCCGAATGGCTGATAGCGAATACAACTGACAGAGGCCATACATATCGGCGGATACAGATAAATTCGATGAAAAAGGGAGATTATTCGGGTCGATTTAATTCATAGCGTTCAATCTTCTTATAAAGATTCGATCGCTGCATTCCGAGTTCGCGTGCGGTTTGTGTGACATTCCAATCCATCTCGTTCAGCTTCCGCTCGATGAACTGCTTTTCAGCGTGCTCCATAAACTCCTGATGTGTTCCGGTGAATGAGACGAAACTCTGCGTCTTCCGGGCTCCAGGATCAATAAGAGTCCTGATCTCATGCTCGTTCACTTCACCCCCTCTTCCGAACAGGGCAACTCGCTCCATCACATTTTTTAGTTCTCTCACATTTCCCGGCCATGGATGGTTCCTCAGTACCATCGCGGCCTTGTTCGAAAGATACATCCGCTGCCTGCCCATTTTATCGGTGAACTGAATAAGAAACCGCTCTGCAAGTATATCGATATCTTCCCGTCGTTCCCGAAGGGGAGGAACACGAAGTGGCACTACATTCAATCGATAATAGAGGTCCTCCCGGAAATTCCCCGCCTCCACCTCTTCTTGCAAAGGCTTGTTGGTCGCTGCGATAACCCGCACGTCGACTTTAATTGATTTCGTACCACCCACCCGGGTTACACGCCCGTGTTCCAGAACTCTCAGAACCTTGGCCTGCGCCGCGAGACTCATGTCACCAACCTCATCGAGAAATAATGTCCCGTGGTCGGCGCATTCGAACTGCCCGATTCTCCTGGCGGAGGCACCGGTAAATGATCCCTTCTCGTGACCGAACAATTCGCTCTCAATAAGCTCTTGCGGTATCGCGGCGCAGTTCACCTCCACAAACGGTTCCGCGGACCGATTGCTACCGGCATGAATAGCGCGCGCAACGAGTTCCTTACCCACCCCGGATTCCCCGGTGATAAGAACCTTGGAATCAGTTTGCGCTATACGGCTTATCATTTCCTTTAATTCGGTGATTACTCCGGATACACCGAGTATAGTATCAACCGTGGGTACGCCATTGCGCAAAAGCCGTGTCTCTCTCTCGAGCCTCGCATGCTCCAGCGCATTCCTGAGCGTGACCAGGAGCCGATCCTGGTCCAGAGGTTTGTTAAGAAAATCAAAAGCTCCCTTTCGTGTAGCTTCAACCGCCGTGGAGAGATCCGCCTGTGCCGAGATCATGATTACTTCCGGTCTCTTTTCCAGGGACATGATTCCGTCGAGAACCGCGAGCCCGTCTATCCCCGGCAAACGAAGATCGAGCAGTACCACGTCAAATCGCATAGATCGGGCATATTCGAGACCATCTTCCCCCGTTGCGGCCTCATGAACCGTCACGCCCTCGAATTCGAGAACCATCTTCAGTCCTTCGCGAACCGCGAGATCGTCATCTATCACGAGAACGGACATACGTTCCATTTCACTCTCCTCTGCTTCCTAATGACCGGATACCGGTTTCATAAATGAGATACCGGTTTCCCGGATCATACACGGGATCTCCTCATTCCTTTGAAAATGATGATGATTCCAATTATGACGAGAATAAGCGGCCAACCGGTACCAAGAATTTTCATCACCTGCCTTAAGATTATCGATACGCCGTCTGCGATGAATAGTATCCCCGGAATAAGAAGCCATCGATGTACTTTGCCTGTATATGCACGGTGGATGAAGAATACTCCGATGAATCCGATTCCTGTACCGAGAGCTTTTACGTTGAGCGTATCAGTAACGTTCGGATCGATGATTCCTCCGAGACCAAGACCAAGAAGAAGACATCCTGGTAGAAGCCAGAGGTACGATTTCCGAAAAAAATAGAAGACAACCAGAATACCACCGAGCAGAACGGGAATGATCTCAGACTGGTATTGATCCGCTCCTATCAATCCGAATAATCCAAGACCAAGGATGATGAGAATGATCCCGGGTACGAGCGTCTGCTTTGGAACTGTTGGCATGTTCAATGAACCTCTTCCGTAGATTCCTGGCTTCCATGCGAAGCATAAACACTATCACCGTATGCTATCATCCATCCTCACCTGTCCGATTCAAAACCAATCAAATGACCTATTCATGACGGTTGTCGTGTGCCACGGTTCCATATACCGGAACAAGCGCCCGAGTCAGAGCATCAGCCATGTATGCAGTATACCGGCCAGACGGATGGACGTCATAGGGTACGAATAGCGATTCGTCATCTAATTGCATCGGACCCGGTTCAAGATCAAGTACCGGAATCCCCCGGTTGCGAACGGAGTCAGCGAGGCTATCAAATGATCGTGGTGATAAGGGCCAGAAGAAAACCAGCAAATCGCCATGGAATTGCTCACGGTAGATACGCCGGCTTTCTTCAAGTATATCAAGGAAACTCTTCCACTGAGAAGGTCTGAAAGACCAACGGGAATCAAGATACTTCATGAGGTAATCCAATGACGGTGATCCGCGAATATGATCATAGAACGTCGTCAATCTCCGGCGTGAATTCGCAAAGGATCCCATCCGTTTAAGATCACCATGAATTTTCGCATATCGTGGAAAATCGCTTCCCCAGGACAGTGTCGTATAACTCCCCGCGGCCCGTCGCACGTGATCAGGTATTGCACCGTAAACCAATATCCCGTGTTTTGAAGGAAGATGTGATCTCAGAACATCACTCTCCAGCAAAGCAAGCATTTGCTGAGGACCATAACCGATGAATGCATAGTTATACACAGCATAATCCGGATTGAGTAAGGCAAACTGCGAAGGAAGTGTTTCGGTATCATTTATATTCTCACCGAATGTGCATGAACCGCCCATGAAAATGACGTGGGGGATGTCGGAACGGCCGATAGGCGCGCTACCCGGTACAGTCCGGCGAGAGTATTCATCAAAATAATACCGAACATGATATACGATCTCACCATCCTTCCAGCATGTGATCTTGACTTCCGTTTCGGGTTTTGGTCGGTATCCACGAAGAGAATCCGGAATGGCGAATATCTCCGGTCGTTTATCAAGAATGACGACGGGTTGTGATTCGGGAACAGCCATATCAATAATCTGAACAAGAACAACAATTGTAAAAACCATGAGAAGCGGACCGGAACTCCACGAATTGAGCAATGATGCAGTAATTAATCCAATCCCGGAAAGTATAAGAAAAAGAACCGGGAACGGGAAAAGACCATGATGATGCGTTGTCATGGAAAGCCAGAACAGAGGAATCCATGAGATAAATTGCAAAGACTCTAAGAATGTTCCGGTGCGCCCGTGTACGCGTTGACTATATCGGCTGAGTATAAAAAGACATACACAGTATCCGGCAAGCGACAGAGTCGCCGTGAATGACGACATTCCGAGATAACGAATACGTGGTATGAGGATGTGGATACTGAGTACCATTGCACAGAAAGAGTATCCGAAACGCGAGAGAAGATCTCTGAACTGCATCAACTGATCAGGTATACATTTTTATTGGGAACCTTCAGCGTATGTAATCAGGATCGGTTCCTCTCACTCATATCTCTGATTTCATCATATCTGAAACAGCTGCGCAGATGATCGTTCACCATACCCGTAGCCTGCATATGCGCATAGCAGATTGTAGGTCCGACGAATGAAAATCCCCGTTTTTTGAGATCCTTACTCATATTCCTTGCTTCATCAGTTAACGCGGGTATATCCTTCAAGGCATGCCATGAGTTCTGTATAGGCTTCCCATTCACGAATCTCCAGATATAGGAATCAAACGAGCCGAATTCCTCCTGAATTTCAAGAAAGCATCGGGCATTGTTTATCGCCGATCGGATTTTGAGTCGATTACGAATGATTCCCGGATCATGAACCAATCGTTCCATATCCGATTCTCCATACTCCGCGACAATTCGAGGATCGAAGTGTGCGAATGCACGGCGATATCCATCCCGTCGCATAAGGATAGTACGCCAACTGAGACCAGCCTGGGCACCTTCCAGAACCAGGAATTCGAAGAGCTTGGTATCGTCATGTAAGGGAACGCCCCATTCTTCGTCGTGATACGATACATAGAGGGGCTCCATTCCACACCACGGGCACCGGTGCCTCTCATCGTTCATGGTATATTTCCCTCATATAATTTGTTCCCGTGTCAAAATCCCCTCCCGCCGACTGACGTGCCGGGCAAGAACCGTCTGTCTTGTTCCGGCCCCGTGCCATATCTACTGGTGACGCGTCGGGTGAATCTCGACCCCGTTTTCGACACCAAAACCTACTCCCGGAATCCGCGTCTTGTTCAGAATATCAATCAAAGGAAAAGTCTTCGGTTTTTAGAAAAATATATCCTCCCGCTTCCGCTCCCCAGATATGAACTCCTTCCTCGTCAAAACCCCGATCCCAGCTTATGAGACGATCCGCTTGAATACTGACTTCGGACGTGGCGAATGAAGCACCGTGCAGGTCGCTACCGCACAGCCTGCTCAGTGTACTCCCCACGAATGATTCATCTCGTTTCCTCAGGAGTATTTCACACCCTGTACGGGGGTGTATCAGGGATTCAGTCAACGACACGAAACGGGATGCATCCTCCCAGGCTCCGGTAAAGGAATCAGGATTATCCATGGTATATACGGCGCTTTCGAAGATATCCCCTCCAATATGAGTCACATGATAGATCCGTTGACGATAGGGCCGATCCTGTGCGCCGGCTACCGCCTGTTCCACATAGAGCCAATAACCATCAGAACGTTCCTGCCAGATCCTCGTCATTATGAGTCGAATATCAAAGAACGAGGAATCCTGTAATGACTGTTCCCTACTGCTGAACCGACCGGTCATCCATGAGACCAGGGTATCAAGGTCAGCGCTACTGACATTTTCCGTGAAGACCTCATCCGCCGAGACGGACGACAGAAACACCATCAGCAGCACCATGAATATAGTATGCATCGATCACTCCCGTTTCCTTCCTGGAGACCAAACTGATTCTTCCGAAAACAGATAATCGGTGGACGATACGGTCACGTCAATGCTTATTGCCGCGCATCGTATATCAGGTACATTGATACATCGTTTTTCGGCAATGGTGCATTCCAAGGCGATTCGAGATCTAATCTTATTTGTTTTCCCGTTGGAGAATTAATCTATGCGCTGTCTATTCACGTCAGATTTGCACGGACGCATTCACAGGTATGAAACACTGCTTAGCAGAATCGAAGAAATCTCCCCCGATTGTGTGTTCATGGGAGGAGATCTCTTCCCCTCCTTCATGACATCATTCGAAGAGGAGAATGAACCGGACGGTGACTTCATTCTCGATTATCTACGGGAGAAATTTTCGACGCTACGTAATACCCTGGGCTCTTCATACCCTGACATCTTCGTAATCATGGGGAACGACGATCCACGCGCCCTTGAACCTTCAGTTCAGGAGCTGACCGATCAGAATCTCTGGAGATACATACACAACCGGAAAGTGGAAATACATAATCATCAAATCTTCGGTTATTCGTATGTACCGCCGACCCCATTTCTCCTCAAAGACTGGGAACGATATGATGTCTCTCGATTCGTGGATCCGGGTTGCATATCTCCGAAAGAGGGGCATCATTCGACACCGGTATCCGAATATGAAATCGAGTTTGCGACTATCCAGAAAGACCTTGAAGCACTAACTGAAAAGCAGGATCTGTCGAAAACGATATTTCTGTTTCATGCTCCACCGTATAACAGTAAACTCGACCGGGCGGCGCTGGACGGAAAGATGATAGATCATGTCCCCCTTGACGTCCATGTCGGGAGTATCGCCATCGCGCGGTTCATCGAAGGATGCCAGCCGCTTCTGACCCTCCACGGACACATCCATGAATCGGTTCGATTGACGAACTGCTGGCATGATCGTTCGGGAAGAACACATATGTTCGGAGGAGCACACGACGGGGCGGAGTTGTCGCTTGTTTCATTCGATACCGATGATTTGGAGAGCGCGACCCGGGAACTGATCTAGAGCATCATTCTCCGGGATAATCGGTTCAGACCCTCGCTTCCCCTTTCAAGGGTAACCGACGGGCTGCATCGGTAACCGCCCCGATTTTAACCGCATAGCTGCTTCTATTCTCGATGTCCCTATCCGTAATGATATGAGCATCCAACAACCCGTCTGTTCGATGACCGGTTCTCAGGTAATTCATCGCCGACAATGCCTGGCTCCAGCCATTCAACCAGATTTCAAGGTCGTTCCGTTGTGTCTCTTCTCCCCTGAAATGGATGAGGAGATCGATATCACTCTCAGGACCGGCCGTAGCATTCTTCGTACTTCCGAATATATAGAGTGCATGAACCCCGAAACATTCCGGGTCTAGTCGCTCCGCCAACCGTTTCGCCATGCCCAATCGCCACGACGAAGCCTCATCAGTTGATTGATATGCGTCTATCGGGTAGTCCTTCGTCATGGTGATGACGGGGAGCTCACGTTCAGCAAGGAAAGCCACCGCCTTATCCTGTTCTGCATTGAGCAATACCCGGAGTATTTTGCCGTCGGTTACCTTTGGAATATCAATAACTCGAATCGCCGTACTGTAATCAGCACGTCCCGGAAGCATCTTGGAAAGCATATTCTCCGATCCGGCAAGAAACGTTTCGTCGAAAATTATGTCTTCATCGTCCGGGAAAAGCGGTAGATACCGGATTGATGCTTCCACGAGATCCTGGAAAAAATGAGTACCGAAAGAAACCTCCGGTACATAATTCCCCTTTCGCCGCGCCACTTCTATGAGCATCGCCGTATTGTTGATGTCAGCGTATGTCACGGGCACCCCGAGCTTTATATCTCCGCGACTCCCCCATCTTCCCGGCCCCATGAGTATAAACTGACGTTTGGGGAGTATTTTGTTCAGTTGCCCCACGGTCTCCCCTATTCCGATCATCTCTTCCCGGGTACTACAGGTTCTGTATGCTTCAGGATCTACATACACGATATGCGTTATATCGGGTACCCTCCCGTTGGAAACAAATCTGTTCGCCGAAAAGACAACAATGTCTTCGGGGAGATGCGCCGGAATCTTTACCGCTTCCTCGTCGCGTGATTGAGCCTGCGGACGACATTGGAGTAGGTAGAAGTGTTCCCCATCAGACGCGAACTCTATATCAACCGGTGTCCCGAGTGATTGCTCGAGAATCCGGAGAATTGTACTGATCTGTGACATGAAACACGAACGGCTGAGAAGCTCATCAAAAGTTATCACCACATCCCGGCGATCGATTCCCTTCACGTTCAGTGTCATGGGCTTTCGAAGAAAACCGTCCTGATAAAGGGATACAATATCCTTGAATCGTGGAAAGTTTTCGGCGTATTCCTCCATTAGAGCGCCTACGGATCTCGTTTCGAACCGATTCTTCTTCAGATTGATCACATCTATTTTTTGCGGAGAGTAACGGACGACTTCGTCTATTGATACATTGACGCGAAGACGGGGCTGACCGGGAGCTACAAGAATCGGATAATCATCACTCAGTCTATCCACAGCTCGCGTCCCGAGCCCGGGAACCATTCGTACGAGGCCATCTTCCCGCTTTATACGAGGAGACCACCGGAACTCGTTTCTGCTGAACGCCACACCGGCGAAGCAGGGCATGTAATAGTGTCCCACCTTCACGCCCACGACTTCCTGGATCATGATCCCCATTTCCTCGTTGAAATCGAGAAGCCCCCGTTCGGCGCGATATTCAATGGGATCGGGGCCGAACGTCGATGCGTAGACTTCTGCTATGGCATCCATCAATGCTTCAAGCCGCTGTTCCTTGGTTCCCTGGTTGGCGATAAACAGACTTTTGTATTTCCCCGAAAACGCTGTACCGAGTCTGTCCTCGAGCAGACTCGAACTGCGAACAACGAGCGGAACATTACCAAGGTCGTCTAAAGCCACGGAAAGGCCATGCACTATCTCGGGAGGAAAAGAGGAGTGTTTGAATACCTGTACTATATGCGGATATTCCTGCCTGACCTCATCGATGCTCTTATACTTTTGCTCGTACACTTCACCCAGGTTATTGTGCTGGACAAAAGCGATTATACCATCTGACGCGACATACCAGGTTTTCGGAATTTTGACGGTACCCATGTCAGGTTCATTCTCCCGGGCTCGCTGAATCATCTTATTGGCGAGAAACATGCCGGCGCTTTTACCGCCGAGTTTACCGTGACTTCCTGAGGGAAAAATGACGTGCCCCATGAGTTCGAAGAAATCCTGTATATCCAGAAACCGTTTTGCCACATTGATATATTCGAGCTGCTCAGTGAAAAATCTGCGGATGAGTGCCACCCTGAGACCGCTTACCGCGGCGTCGGAGAGTCTGATACCCCCCGGAATATTGTGTTGATATCGCCGGACCGCCTCGACCACGGTTTGCAGCGATGTATGCCCGCTGAGTACTGCATCCACGAGAAAACCCGAACGGTCTTCATGGATCCATTTCTGAATCCGCGCCATGATTTCATCGTCGCTCATATTAGCCACGGCGACCTCAAAGGTGATATCGGACAACTCGATAACGTTCTTTCGGGGTGTCTTGGCTTGCGGTACGTTTTCCTGTCCCGTGGAATCCGCCTGATCCATATCGTCCCCGTGCCGCTCCAGTAGAGAACGCGCCTCGCGAATGCCTCTCCATCCAAGATAGTTGATCATCTTCCTGGTAATCCGCCCGAGGAGTTCCACATCGGTCTTTTTCAGAAGATCCATGGCGATTGCCCATTCCGGTTGATGGGACTTTGATCCTGATACCCGGGCTTTCCGCACTTCTTCGAACATATCCTTAAGACGCCGATACAGCACGAAATGCCCGATCCGCTCCGCGACGGTATCGATGAGTTTGATCTCCTCGTTGAGAAAGGGACCGTGGTCGGCGGGGGGCATCTCTTCTTTATAACTCAGACATATACGGCCGATAATTACATCCTGAACACTGATTACGGCGCAGTACATCCATTGAGTTTCCCGATAATTGGGCGATGTAAAAACCTCGGACTCATAGACTATTTTCACCTGACACTGTTCGGGATATTGCCAGGCGGGTGGAATCGCCTTCACGATCCCGGTGAAGATCTGTTCCAGAGATCGATCACTTTCACTGAGCAGTTCTTCGACGCGGTAGAGACAAGTCAGCTCCTTCGCCCGTTCATTTAAGGCCGAGAGAAAACTGTGTACCGCTTTCGGCTCATTGTCATGCGTCATTTGTTTCAATCACCCCGCGTCCCGTCCGGCCATCGACCCGGATGATGAGCGGACGATCTGCCCGGACATGCCGTATAAACCGTCCACGGTTGATTTCAGTATTACTCTCTAACCACTCCCAATCTATATGATGGGATCCTGATTGGCGAATGGTGAAATACGGCACATGGAAACTCGTCAGATTATGGAAAAAATGGGATCCCTGACTCATCTCGGGCGCCATTCGTGGAAGAGAGGATTCGACTATTACCCGTGCGCCGTTGATATTGCTCCACACCACGGGAATACCAAGCCATGGATCAGAAGATCCCCATCGTCCGAATCCGATAAGAATATAGGGTCTCGCTTCCATAAGCAGTGATCTATTGAACCGGTCGAGCTCGGCGGCCATTTCTGAGGTATGGGATGGTTCGAACAACTCGGGCATCGCATAAACGATATCTTCGACACCATCTATTCGGCCGTTCCCGAGACAGGTGGTACTCCCGATGATTGCCTGAGTACCCGTCAATTCAGCGGATGCAATCTCAACGGTGGTTGTATCAGTTGCCATGGGTCGCACCTGGAGAAAGCCGAAGTGGGCGGGAATACCGTGTTTTCGTTCCGCATTAACCGCGAATTCCATCTCCACAGGACATGCATAGAGAGATTCACACAGCGTGAGTAATTCCCGTATACAATCATTCAACGGAATATCGCGATAGGTAAGGATCGGCGAAAAGTCCAGAACACGGGGACCACCATTTCGTAAACCGGGTATTATCCGGTCAGACGCTCCGTCATACGTGGATGCAATGAATGCGAGCATACCGTCATATTCCGCATCCCTCAACGGATACCGCACGAGATATTCATTCTCACGTTCCGGACTCTCATACTTGATATGTCCCATGTCCACCGCCCAGAACTCGGTCTGTGTTAATTTCAAAATATCGTTCACCGAATTAAACGGTGGAGGAGCCGTGGGAATTGACGGAGCATAAATCCATGAGACTCCACCATCCACAATCGTTTTTCCAAGTCCCAGTGCAAGGTGAACCACGCCGTCTTCAGCCCGGGCATTCCCACTTGGATAATAGTTTACGCTCCGTGCCACACCCGAGATCGTCGGATAGTACCGGTCATATCTATGTTGTCCAATGACATTCTGTATGATAACGGCCATTTTTTCATCGCTGTCCATACGACCGATAGTTTTTCTATATATACGTGCGTTCCTGAAAAATGTTGATGCATACACAAATTTTATCGCCTCAACCAACCGGCGATACCGAGTGTCGGGATCTGGGCTGTTGTTCGGAATCATTTTCGTCGCGTATACCCCCGCGAAGGGATGATCGAGAGCATCTTCAAGGAGACTTGACGAACGAATCGCGAGCGGCGTGTGGACTTCCTCTGCCAATGCGCGGAGGTCCCCTACAAGCCTGGATGGGATATCGGCATTGAGAAACCGGTGAACGATACGTTCATCCGTGAGATCACCAGCTTCATCGATACTACCGGCGAGATGATTCAACTTCATAAATGAATCGAAAAACTCGGTTCCCACTATAATTGATCGCGGAATGGATACGGTCATGCCGCGGGGAATGCTGAGTGATTCTCCTCGCGACAGAATCATCCTATCCACATCAATGAGACCGCTTGCCTTACCGCCGTATTCTCCACCCCCAATTCGGGAAATGGTATCTTTAGACGTAAAAAAATCCCTGTTAAATTCTGTCAGCGAATGCATGTTCTTCTTAGCCTGTCGTGTTGATTTTCCGAATCCGATTGTTGAGACTTCCCGGCGTATCGATCCGCCCGCAGGACGGTACCCTGAACGGGCGGATCGATACGGTACTCCGCTCTACACCTCCGATCATCCACTATCTCGAAGATCGACACGGAGTAGATGTTCATGCGTTTCTAGACCCAGCCGCGGTCTCCACATGCGTTCGCGACACGACTTATGGCGATCACATAGGCGGCATCACGCATGAACAACTTCCGGGTACGCGCGAGTTCACTCACTGCTATAAATGCAGATGTCATTTTCTGATCGAGCTTACCGAGCACTTCGTCCTTACTCCAAAAATAGTTCATGTTACATTGAACCTGCTCGAAGTAACTACAGGTCACACCCCCTGCATTGGCGAGAAAATCGGGTATGACGAAAACATCTCTAGATTTGAGGAACGAGTCGGCTTCGGGCGTGGTAGGTCCGTTGGCACCTTCGGCCACAAGTTTCACGCGGCGACTGATCCGTTCTACATTGTCTCCGTTGATCTGATTTTCCAGAGCCGCGGGCATGAGAATATCTACGTCCTGCTCAAGCCAAGCATCAGCATCCAGACGCTCATACCCCAGATCCTCCGCCTTACGCTTGTCAATACCACCAAACCGATCGGTGATCTCGCGTATTTCATTGATATCTATCCCGTCTTTCTTGCGATATGAATAAGACATCTGATCCGCCTGGTCCCAACAGGATACACAGGTAACTGTTCCTCCCATTTCGCGGTACAATTCGAATGCATACTGGCTGACATTACCGAATCCCTGAATAGAAGCGGTGGTGTCTTCCGGTCTGATTCCGAGCTCCTTCAAAGCCTCACGAACCGTGTATATTACTCCGTACCCGGTCGCCTCTGTTCGCCCCAGTGATCCCCCCATACCCACGGGTTTTCCCGTAATAAAGCCGGGATATTTATTCCCGTGGATCGCTTCGTATTCATCAAGCATCACAGCATGTGCTGCGCATTGGTCATGACGTCCGGAGCGGGTACATCGGCCAGGGGACCCACATTTTTGGCAAGAGCCCGCACCCACCCGCGACAGAGACGTTCCTGCTCGCCCAAACTCAGATTGTGGGGATCACAGATTACTCCACCCTTCCCTCCACCGAGAGGGATGTCCACAACAGCACACTTCCACGTCATCCACATGGCCAGTGCACGAACCGTATCGATGGTTTCCTGAGGATGGAAACGGATACCACCCTTACATGGTCCTCGTGCATCGTTGTGCTGTACACGAAATCCTCTGAATACGTTGACTGAGCCATCATCCATTCGTACGGGGATACTGAATTGATACTCGCGAAGCGGCTGGCGGAGAAGATGTCGCGTTGATTCATCCAACTCTAAAACATCCGCAATTTGGTCGAACTGCTGTTGGGCCATATGATACGGATTGAATTCCGCTTTGACCATTAGGAATACCTCCACATTGGGGAACCTGTCCCACGCTTATCTGCTGATGTTGCTATCACATTGTATCCGTTTACGATCAGCAGTAATCTCCGCATCTCCAGACACCACCATCTGTTTGGCTTAGCGGACAAGAGAAACGCTTCGAGCAGGTGGCGCACAGACCATGATACTGAGTATCCCGTCCCGTCGTATCGGTCTCTTCAGATACCGGACGTGAATCGTCACCACTCTTGATTCGTATATCGGAAACCACCCGATACCAGTCACAACAGACGATACGTTCCGATGATCTGTTTTCGAGTGGACACTGACCGGAATGTGTACAAGTATCGCACAGATTCTGATCTCGTTCCATGGTTCATATACCCTCAGATCCACATGGTGTGCTATACACTGCCTGGTTTCACGTTGAACTCATGTGATGGTATCGGCAGGATATCCGCGTTGATATCACCCGCCATCGTGAAACGGATTCGTGTTATTCCACTGTGTTCTACGGCAAATATCGTGCCGTTCCTACCGGGTGCTCCACATTCGCCTGATTACGACATCAAACATGGCTGTAACTGAGTATACGGTCCGTTTGAGCTCATACCAGCTCAGTCCTGACTTACGAGACGCCCGATTTGGATTCTTATGTTTGGTGGGGCATACAGAACCAGTGGGGAATATATACCCGATTTTCCCTTCCGGGACGGTAATCGATCAGCGAGAATCGTATGAATCGAGTTTTTTTCGAAGGGTTTTCCTATCTATTCCAAGTATGGAGGCCGCTTTGGTCTTATTCCCCCCGACACTTGCCAGAACGGCCTTGATATATTCTTTTTCCATTTCATCGAGGCGTCGCGTCACATTCGCTGTACGAGGCGGACCACATCGCATCAAAGCAGGAAGATCAGGAACATCTATTACCTCATGATCAGTCATGATAATAAGTCGATGTATGACATTCTGCAGCTCCCTGACATTTCCCGGCCAATGGTAATTCCAAAGTACATTCAACACGTCATCCGTAAGTCGAGGTGGTTTTCTTCCTGATTCTTTTGAAAAATCCTGTACAAAACGATTGATGAGAAGAAGGATATCATCTCCCCGATCACGGAGCGGCGGGAGATCAATAGGTATGACATTGAGACGATAATAAAGATCCTCTCGAAATTGATCATGCTCCATCATTCGGGAGAGATCCTTGTTTGTCGCGGCTATAATCCGGACATCGATTTTTCGCGGCCGAGTGGAACCGACCATACAAATTTCACGAGTTTCAAGAACCCGGAGCAATTTTACCTGCATCGACAGACTCATTTCACTGATCTCGTCAAGAAATATCGTGCCACCATCGGCGGTCTGAAAGAATCCGGCACGAGTCTCCACTGCTCCGGTGAACGAACCTTTCACATGACCAAAAAGTTCACTCTCAAGCAATCCCTCGGGAATACCTCCGCAGTTTACGGTGACAAATGATGCTGATGAGCGGACTCCATTATAATGTATTGCACGGGCAACAAGTTCCTTCCCCGTACCGCTTTCACCCTGGATGAGAACCGTGGCCGCGGCGCGACTTGCTTTCACAATAGCATCATATACGCGGCGCATGGGATGGGATGTCCCGATAAAGCCCTGAATCGGATACTCCTCAGTCCTGGTGGAATCGTTCAATACCCTGCGTGACATCGCCGCTTTCTTTACGCGATCGACTACCGTAAGGAGTTCATCATCGGTAAATGGCTTGCTTATATATTCATGAGCCCCGGCTTTCATGGCTTCCACCGCTCCTTCCACGGTTGCATATCCGGTCACCATGATGACGTTGATCTCTCTATGGTTTTCACCGATATAGTGTATGAGATCCAACCCGCTCGGCCCCGGCATACGGTAGTCCGTGATAACCAGATCCACGGAATGCGTTTTCAGGAAGCCCAGAGCCTCTTCGACCCTGCCCGCCGTATACATTTCGTACCCTGCATTGGATAGAATTCTCGAAATTATCTCAACGGTATCCGGAGCGTCATCAACAACGAGAATCGTGAAATCGTTTTCGTCCGATATCATTGGTTTTCCACGTCCAGAGAGGATGCATCCGCTCGCAGGGGGAGCCGGACGGTAAACAGGGATCCAGCTCCCGGTTTTGATTCCACTTCAATAACTCCACCATGGGATTTCACGATGCCATCGACCACGGACAACCCCAGACCGGTACCCTCATCTACTTCCTTGGTTGTAAAAAATGGTGTAAAAATCTTCTGTTTTACTTCTTCAGTCATACCCATGCCGGTATCTTTCACTGATAGCATGGCTGAATCCTGAAGCTTTTTTGTGCGGATGGAAAGTGTGCCCCCATCCGGCATGGCTTGTAGTGCATTAACGATAAGATTGACGATGAGTTGGTGAATCTGTCCCGGATCTACCGTTAAGTCAGGGAGTTCATCATCGAATTCCTGCTCGATGGTTATCCCTCGGTTCTGGCATCGCATGCGAAAGAAAAACAACGCCTCGGTAAAAACTGCATTCAAATCCGTTTTTTCTCTGCGTGGCGGCATCTGTCGGGCGAAAAACTTGAGTTTTCGTACCGTTTCCCTGGCGCGGAGTGATGCATCTATGATTTTCTGGATATCATCCTGTATTTCCTTCGCGCGATCTTCTCTTTGCAGCAATTGGGAGAATCCGAGGATGCTCCCTAGCGGTTCATTGATTTCATGCGCAACGCCAGCCGCTAACTGACCGATAGTAGCCAATCGATCCGCATGACGAATCTGCTCCTCCAGGCGCGCCCGTTCTTCCCGTGCCTGTCGCCGCTCCACTATGAAAGATATTTCCCGCGCCAGGGCTTCTATGAGTGCCCGTTCCTCTCTGAGAAAGGGCCCTTCGTCAGCTTCAGGTCGTGGCGATCTGTATATGACCTCAATGAATCCGCGACGCTTATCAGACAATTGTATAGTGGTCGACTGTCTGACATCCGTCGTTTCGTAACGCCCCGTAACATATTCCTTACCGTCGAATACAATACGTGCGCAGGCTGTCTCAGGGTACTGCCAGGCCGCCGGAATTCGCTCAACAATCCCCTGTAATACTTCGTCGATTCCCTTACCCGGTTTTTCGGCGATATGAAGCACATCGTAGAGACAGGTAAGTTCCTTGAGCCGTTCACGAAGCTTTGCCTCCACCCCACGAGACTCCAGGGCCATGGCAAGGTTGGGAGCCCCGGTTTCCATGAAGCCCACCACATCTTCGGACAATTGACTCGCTTTCTTTCCCCACAACATCACGGCACCGAGATAATCAGTTCTGTATTTCAGTGATACGAGAAGTATACATTTAATTTTACCGGCCAGATCACTGATCCGCATTGAAAATGAATCCGAATCATCTGAATACTCCTTGAGCGCGGAAATATCAGGTATGAACAATGTATCGTTTTTAGTCAGCTTCCACGGTCCCTCTCCCACCATATCAGAAATGATCGAATCGTTCAATGCCTGGACCAGACCCGTCTCCTTTGGAAGTGGACCGGCTACAAGTTGTTCATCTTTCAACGCTTCAAATACCCAGTCAATACTTCCGTCTGTCCGTACCGTTGCATCGGCATGGAAGAATCCATGATCTTCTTTCAGCCACCATACCACTCCGTCGGCCCTCGTAAACGAGAGGATCTTTTTCGATAAGTCGCTCAACATGAATGAAGGGGACGACCCATTACGAGTATGGCTCATAAGTGTATAACAAAGATCACCCATATGCTGAGTGTGATTATCTAAACCGTTACCGATACCTGCCTGCTTTTTAGATTCAGTCCGAGTCGTGTCATGCCGAGGTATATTGATTCGGCCAAGAAGTTTATTCGGATCTCGCCGATCTGCGCTCATAGCCCGTATCCCTTCATGATAGAGAGCTTTGAAGTATGCCCGGTCTAAAATAAGGATCCGAAATCCTATCAGATTTCAATCCTTCTTTCTTCTAGAAGGTTGCAGGGTTTTAATCAAACCGGTTTTCACGTATGAATCAAATGCTATCGAAAGAACGATTTGCATGACTGCATGACGATATCGTATCTTTCCAGTGAAGGAAGGCGCTATTTTGGGAAGGCTTGAATTTCAGAGAGAAAAAACCCTCGCACGACAGAAATCGTACGAGGGTTCTGCTTTACCTGTGGTTATTCACCACGTACTATCGAATCGATTTCAGCTGCAAGGGAATCGGGAATCTCCGGTTCCCTTTCGATGATCTCATCGACGGGTTTCAGCAGCGTTTCGACCCTATATTTACCGAGTTCATACGCCCAGGAACTACCAACCTTTTTCGTAAACCACCGGCCTGGCATTCCCCCATCCGGATCTTCCGGCGGAACCTCATTTCCTATGACAACCGTATGTTCGGTGCCATCTTTCATGATAATGCTGATTTCGATAAACGGATCCTCGAAACCGAGTTCCCCTTCGTCAACTTCCGGTGATACGAAATCATCGCCCCGCAAGTACCCGATGGTATTGACAAGACGCGTCATATACGTCTGTTCCGCTTTCCCTTCCTCGGGAGCGAGAATGGCCCATGAATCATCGTCCTGTCGCTGATACGTGACCGTATCGCTCTCACGTACAATGTCGATACGTGCTATCTCATCCTTATCCACTTTGAGAACGGTCATTTTACGAAGGCCGTTCCACGGACGATCGAATTGACTTTTTATCCGTTCTCCGACCATATACACGGCATCTTCACCATCAAGACGCACGTAGTTCATCGCGTAATCCGCCCCCGCCTTGCCAATATAAAACGCGGCGAGTTCGGTACTGTCCGGATCGAGTATTTGAACAAATGTTCCCGTGGAATCCACCTCGAAAATACTCCTCTTGGTAGGATTCGTGGAGATCTTTTCGCGATCACGTGCCGCAAGAGCTGCTCGAAGAGCCCGATTGACACCCGCGGTATCAGCGGGATATTCCAATGGCTCGCCGGCCCCTCGAACCAGCCATTCACCATCTTTGATCCACAGAGCGAGATCATTGGATCCATCGACCGTGATTACAGCGGGCTCTCCTGTATGAAGACCCGGAAAGAGGTATCCGCCTTGCGCACTGCTTCGTTTCGGTCCTTTGAATGGATTCGCCACGATAAGAAGTATACCTATGAGTATGAGAAGTACTATTACCAGGCGGGTAAAGCTTTTATTCGTCATGCTGCACCCCCGTATTCTGATTCGCCGATCCGTTTCACCCGTGCTCCTGCGAAAGCTCTCACCATTCCTATGATAACAATGACAACGGGTATGAGAAGAATACCAATGATACGTAAAGCATTTTTGTGACCTTCAGAAATCTCTTTCAATGGCCGTTCAGAAACATGCCTGCTTCTGATCCCCACCAGTTCCGTTCCCATGGAAATCCAGTCGACGGCATTAAGCATGAAGGTCAGGTTACCGGGGAACTGGGCGAGGAACTGATCCGTGGCGAAATACGAGTTCCCGGCCACGATCATCTGAGTGGGAAGTGATTCGTCCCGCCGGCCGGTGCCGTCTATAGGGGCAGCTCCGGAATCCGCTACCGCGGGAATATCCTTCCCTGCGAAATGACTGGGGAACACTCCGTTCAGGGAATATATCAAGCCGTGGACTTTCATGTCTTCTTGCGAGGCGTTCCACTCCTGCTGCGGATTCAGATTTGAGAAGTTCGTCGATGTCCAGCTCGCCTCCGAAGACGCTGCCATACGCGTGATCTCTATGGAATCCGGGGGAGTTCCCACCATATCAATGGAACGTGTCCACGGCATGGTAACGGTTTCGAGTTTACTCACCACGGGATGATCATCGTCAAATCCCTGTCGGACAATCTTCGGCCAGAGCGGATAATTGGACATGAACCTGATGAATCCACTGGAAAACGATGCCATTGAGGAAATCCTATCAACAACCAGATCGGAGTTGAGTCTGAGACCAAATGTTTCCATCATATCCTCAAGGCCGGACGTCAAGCGAGTCCCTTGAAGAGCGGCATCACTCATATCGAGACCATCGAGCATGGCGAATACTCGACCACCGCCCATGATGAATTGATCGATACGATATTGCTCAGCATCGGCGAGTTCTTTCGGACCAACGAGCATCAGCGAAGTGATGTCATCGGGGATCGGGTTTTTCCCATCGGCGAGGTCCAGGAACTGGATCTCGTATTGCTTTCCGAGGACCATCTGCATCTGTTGATATCTCTGGTCGAAATCCGCTCGTTCATATCTACTGATGATACCGATCTTGGGCGTTTCAGTACGGGTTACTTTCAATATGGAAGTAGCCAATTCATACTCGAGACCCCATGGACCCTGTACAACCGGAATGACTTCATGTCTATCTTCATACATGATGGCCATACCGAGATATACATTGGCGACTTCCCGCTTGTCTTTCTGTATAACGTCCAGTTGAACCGGTCTTATTCCCAGACGATTGAGCCGGGCCTGATCCTCGGGACTGTCTCCCGGGTCTTCCCATCTCACCTGGAGATTGCCCTTGGAATACGCACTGAATTCGTCGAGTACATCTCGAACACTTCTCGGAAGACTCGATATATACGCGGGCAAGTCTTTCGAGAAATAGACTTTTATCGTAACCAAATCGTCCATATTTCCCAGAATCTTCCGGGTGGACTGACTGATGGTGAATTCCTTGTTCTCCGTCAAGTCGATGCGGTTAATGGTATTGACGGCGATGAGATTTACTACTACGAGTATGAGAAGAATAACTATCGAAGAGGCGAATATACCTTTGCCGGTTTTCTTTGTTGTCGCACTCATGACTACCTCCACTTCCGGCTTTCAATGGAACGTACATTCAAGTAGAGGAAGAAGACGATCACCGATAGATAGTACACGATATCCCGGAGATCGATAACCCCCCTTCCTATGCTCTCGAAATGAGTGCCGAGGCTTAAGTATTCCATGATCGGGGCCATTGATGAAGGCAGAGAGAATACGACTATATCCGATCCGATCATGTACAGTGCGAAAATTCCGACAACACTGAGAATGAACGCTACAATCTGATTCTCTGTCAGACTTGAAATAAATACCCCGATAGAGAGGTATGCGGCTCCTATCAGAATGGATCCGAGATACCCCCCGAATACGGGACCCCAATCCAGGTTGCCCACCGTGGAAACAATGACGGGCAACGGGAAGGTCAGTGCCAGTGCCAGACCAAGAAGACCGAGCGCTGCGGTGAATTTTCCGAGAACGGCTTCACCATCTTTGACCGGCAGCGTCATGAGAAGCTCCATGGTACCGATCTTTTTCTCCTCCGCCCAGAGCCGCATGGTGATAGCCGGCACGAAAAAGAGAAACACCCATGGAATGATATCGAACATGAGCCTCATATTGGCCTGTCCATTGAGAAAAAACACACGGAAAAACAGCCAGTTCGTCAGAAGGAGATAGATGACCAGGAATACATAGGCGATGAGCGAGTTGAAGTACCCCTGGAACTCCCTCCGCGCAATTGCGAAAACGTTGCTCATTGCTCCTCCCTCTCTCCAACTGTCAATTCGTAGAATACTTCCTCGAGACTCCGTGACTCGGAGTGCAGTTCTCGCAAAGTCCATCCTTCCTTTACAGTCGTTTCGAATACTTTTTCAGCGGATGTCGTCTTATTGGAAACGAGAAGTTCGATTTTATGATATTCATCTTCGGTCTCGAGAAGCTCCAGGTTGCTCACGCCTTCGATACTCGAATACCGATCGCGGATCGTTTCAATGGGTCCGCGGACCTGTACTATCAGCGAATCAGTGCCCTTTGTCTGTCGCGCCAGTTCATCGGGTGCACCGTCAGCTACAAGCCGTCCGTGGCTCATGATCAGAACACGATTCGTGGTCGCCTGTACTTCCGGCAGGATATGAGTCGACAGAATGACTGTCTTTTCGCGACCAATCTCTTTAATCAGATTCCTGATTTCTTTAATCTGATTGGGATCAAGGCCGGTTGTCGGTTCATCAAGAATCAGAACGTCCGGATCATGAATCAACGTTTGCGCAAGACCTACTCGTTGCTGGTACCCCTTTGACATTTCTCCAATCCGTTTATGAAGAACATCCCCGAGGCCGCATATATCGATAATATCGTCCATGCGTGATTTTCTTCGTTCCGGCGGTATGCCTCGCACGCGAGCAAGAAAATCCAGGAAAGTCTGCGCATACATCTCTTTGTAAAGCGGCGCGTTTTCCGGCAGGTATCCGATCCGCTTTCTCACTTCGATGGATTCCGTGTTGACATCGAAACCCGCCACGGAAACCGATCCTTCATCAGCGGGCATATAGCATGTGAGAATGCGCATTGTTGTGGTTTTGCCCGCACCGTTCGGTCCCAGTAAACCCAGGACCTCGCCCTTAGGTACCGAGAAACTGATATCCCGAACCGCCACGGTCGGGCCGAATCTCTTTACACAGTTTCTCACTTCTATCATACTGCTACCTCCGTTTAGTAGTCCGTAAAGACTCCAAGACGGCTCTTACACCCGGCAAAAAACATGTACTCCCGTGAGGATTGGTCTTTTCCCCCGAGTCTCCATTCGGTCTATAAAAATGAAGGGGCTCGCCATAGACCTGCAGATTTAACATGCAGAGGATACACGATTCCTCTGCGGAAGTTCCTCAACGGATTTTCAATTGAATTATGGCCGGCTAAGTTATATTGATCGTCTGAGGAATTCCAGTACCGTGTGCATCGTACCGGATGAATCAGAGCGAATCGCCCCGAATGATGGTAACCAGAGGTCTCTATGCCTGAATTCAATGTGGACTTCATATCCCTGAGTGATCTCCTTCAGATCAGAGCGAAAGAGTCACCGAACGAGATATTCATCGTATCTGAGACGGATTCGATCACGTATGAACAATGCGATCGCATGGTTGAAACCATGGCTCGAAATCTGCACAGACTCGGGATTACATCCTCTCGCCGTGTAGCCGTCCTTTTTCGTCGAACTCCCCGACTCATTCTTTCCTTTCTGGCTCTGATACGTACGGGTGCGTATCCGGTACCGGTGAACTTCCATCTCTCTGCCGAGAGGTTATACGAATTATTGGGATACCTGAAACCTCACGTTCTGATGGGCGAGAATCGTTTCATGAATCTCATCGAGCCACATGTGAATGTGTTGCCACCACGAAAGTTCTGGATTATTACTGATATTCCCGAATCCCCAAGTATTCCATTCACTGAACTTGAACATTCATCCAAACCGGTACGATGGCCGACAGCCCTCCCTGAAGACACGTGTTATATCGATACGACTTCAGGAACGTCGGGAAATCCGAAGGGTGTTTTGACTACGCATAAAGGTATCGCCGCCAATGCCTTTATCTCCACCTCAACCCTCAATATCGGTTCCTCGGACATACATTACGGTCTTTTCGCACCGTTTGCTCATGTACACGAAGTTCTTTCCCGTGTGCTCCTGACGGGTGGAGCGATGGTTCTATACGATACGCTTCATCCACGGTCTATTTCGCGAATGATACGCCGATCAGGCGCAACCGTTATTATGGCTGTTCCCGCTTTGTATTCCATGGTTTTGAAGAAGGCGGTGTGTACGCTTCCAACGGGGACATTGCGCCTTCTGGAATCAGGCGGGGGGATAACACCCGAATCGCTTATTCATGAGTACCGCGATTTGACCGGAGTTCCGATAACACCCGTCTGGGGAAGTACCGAAACAGCGGGTATTGCCATTGCGGGAACCGAACTTCAGTATGAAAGCCGGGGATATCTCGGCTCCGTTTGCACAGGCTATGATTATCAGCTTGTTGATGACGAAGACCTGCCGGTGAACGGTGAGGCGGAGGGAGAACTCCTCCTTCGGGGTGAGGCGATTATGAAAGGGTATTTTAATCTCCCGGAGGAGACGCGACACGTCCTGAAATCAGGGTGGTATCATACCGGAGATATCTTTCAACAAAATAAACATGGGCTTCTGCGGTTCCGCGGCCGCAAATCTGAGATGATAAAATATCACGGTCATAAAATTCATCCGCTGGAGATCGAAGGTATTCTGGAGATGCATCCCGATATTCGCCGTGCTGCGGTTATTGGAGTTCAAAGTAATGACGGAGAGGAATTACCCGTTGCGGTGCTTGCGCCACTATCAGGGAATCATCCGAACGAGCAGGAGTTACGGGTATTCTGCAGGCGATTCCTCGCCGGGTATAAGATCCCCCGTTCATTCATATTTCGGAAGACACTTCCCATGACTTCGAGTGGAAAACTTATAAAAAAAGGGTTAATTCAAGAACGGGAAAATGGCATATAGTTTAGGTTCTATCTCCATCCGAGACCGGGAGAAGTAGGTGGGAACAGGTAGCCGTCACGAATAGTGACAACGCCGTCTGAAGGATCGTTTTTCAGACCTATATGACCATCAAGATCCGCATAGCGAACATTCGGTCTGGACAGTGCAAAATGAAGCCCTGCGGCAATACCCAATGCCGCTTCATCCATACATCCGACCATAACATCCACTCCGGCTGCTTTCGCCACGGCGTTTATCGCCATTCCCTCGGAAATACCACCAATTTTCATGAGTTTAATATTCACCATATCTGCAAGTTTCCGTCGAACAATCCTGAATGCGTCACGGAGGTTTAAGAGACTCTCGTCGGCCATTACCGGTATCGATACCGTTCGAGTCACGCGCCCAAGCATGTTGAGTTCTGTTTGGGGAGTAGGTTGTTCGATCAGTTCAAGCTTCGCTGACCTGGTCTCCGATACGAATTGAATGGCGTCCTGTGTCGTGTATCCCTGATTGGCATCAAATCTGATTTCGATGGAACGACCCACTGCTTCCCGCACCTTTTGAATCCGGGCTGCATCGGAACGCCAATCGATACCGCCCTTGATCTTCAACGCCTTGAATCCCTGATTCACAAAATCCCGCGCGCAACGAACAGTATCGTCTTCATCAAGTATGCCCACCGTAATGCTGGTTTTCATCTTCGTTCGATATGCCCCCAGAACCTGATAGAGAGGTAAGTCGGCAACTTTCCCGAGTATGTCATGAAGAGCCATATCAACGGCTGCAAGAGTCGACGGAAACGAGGGCAATGAGGATTTCAGTCGATGTAGTAACAGTGCATATCGAAGTGGATTGCTACCCACAATCTCGGATCGAACCGTTCCCTCAAGCGCGTCAATGACATCATCGGCGGTTTCACCGGTGACTGCCTTATCCGGGGCGGCACAACCAAACCCGCTAACACCACGATCCGTTTCAATTCGAATAAATACATTTGTTGCCGACAGAATGGTCTCATACGCAATTGTGTATGGCGTATCGTGGTCCATGGTTTCATGCCACGTCTCAATGCGAGTAATCTTCATGTGCTACTGATTCCATTCCTTGTTTGCCCGTCCCGCGCAATGAACAAAGCCTGAAACGCATGGCCGGAAAAACGTGTATTGCCCGCCCTCATTCAAATGTGCAGAAAGGGTGAGATGGCATCCAGGACCTCATTCATGGAATGAACGAGTGGATCAATTACGGGAAGTTTTGTCTCTCTATGAATACGTTTTCGTGCTGATTCGATGTCATCGGGTCCGAGACCTTCGTGATTCATGGTTACAGCCACCACCGGCTTTTCGGATATGAGCTCAACAGCGGCAATCTGATTCCGCAGAGGATGAATGGCGTATCCCGGGAACCCATCGTAATCCACGCGGCCGGGCGCATGCTGCAGGATGATACAATGAGGCCGACCGGCCGCAATAAGTTCGAACCCGCCGGGGTATGCCGGATTAAGGAGACTCCCCTGCCCTTCCAGTATCATTACCCGCGGTTTTTTCTCGTTCCACGCCCGGACAATCGCATGTTCTATCTCCCCTGACACGAAATCGTTCACCAGTGAATCGAGTATGATGCCGTATTCCGCGCCTTGCAGCCACGCTGTCTGACCGGTGCCGATCATTGTAGTTTGAAATCCGCGCTCCTGTAATCCGTTAACGAGCTTCCATGCCGTTGTTCTTTTCCCCACGGCTGAATCGGTTCCAAGGACGGCAACACGCGTGGACTGTACCGATTCAATTTCCCCGGAGAAGAAATGCAGGTATTTTCGATCCGGGGGTTTACGAATATCACGCATAGTTATACCGTGTTTCCGTGCAAGATCCATGAAAGCCGGATCATCGCTGAGAAAATCATGAAGTCCGCTATCAATATTCAAACCATTCGTTATGGCATTGGTGATATCTTCCCTGTTACGCTCATTCAGCCTGCCTCCATCGGGCGCCAAGCCAACAACAAAATGCGTCGGGGTCTTTCCGGATCGCCTCGCGGTTTCAAGCGATGTCTCCACAGAATCAACAACGGGAACTCCTATTTCCTTCGCATCAAGGATAAATCCCGCATCGGAACCGGCATATCGTTCATCAATAACGGATAAGATCTCATATCGCCGGGTAAAACGAACGAGGCCGTGAGCGGTTTTTCCGTTAGGAGTATTGAACGCTCCCTGGCAGTAGACGATTGCATTCCCATCCAGTGGTTTCATTATGCCTTCCTTCCCGTCAAAACGATAACGTACCTGTCACCCGGAAGGGGGTTTCTTTCCTTATAGGCAAGAAACGCATGAAGTCCGGCGGTAGAAGCCGGGAGTACATGGAGACCCTCCTGGTCTCGGAGAAGTCTCGATAGATGCTTCATCCGTTTATCGCTTACATGAGCGGCCCATCCGCTGCTGGTGCGCAAGGCATACAGTGCATGATCCCCATCCTGTGAATGCCAGTTCACAAGTGGTTCATTAACGGCAGTTTCCTTTATCCGTTCCGGTTTCAAGTCTTCGCAATGCTCCAGATCAGCTAGATATGCAAGGACAATAGGATTCTGATGAAAGGCGGAACCAGCGATCATTTTTGGTATTCGTGAGGTTTTACCTCGTCGGTAGAGACTGAGAAATCCGCTGTATATCCCCGCCAATGTCGTACCGTTTGAAACAGGTACCGACACGATGGCAGGGGCGTCTCGAAGTTCATCAAAAATTTCATGGGCGATTTCGCCATATGCTTTAAGCTGAAGCGCGGTGTTGGCACCGCCGGGATTCGCATCATAGATATCCTCTTTCTGAGCCTGATTCCGCGAATCTCTGATAGCTTCCTCGTAGTCTCCCTCAGTTCGAACGATACTCGCCCCCATTTCCTGCATTTCCACCATACGTTTGGTGTGGTATTCCACAGGTATATGTATAATGCAGCGCAAGCCTGCCATATATGCCGCAGTGGACATTGCGACACCGTAGTTACCGCAGGTCGCAAGAGTTACGGCATCATAGCCTCGTCGGAGGGCATCCAGCGCTTGAGCGAAAGCTATTCTGTCTTTCTGGGTACCGGTAGGATTTCCACCCTCGAATTTCACATACATCTGTCGTAATTCAAAATTCCGCTCGAAGTTTCGAATTCGAGTGAAATGGGTGTCTCCGATCTCCAGATCGATAAGCTCCTCAAAAGATCGTATTCTATGAGATCGTGAGCGGGATGTATCCCTCGAGATATCTATAAGTGAGTTCCTGTCCTGTGCGAAAGTTTCATTTGTAGCTTCTGCACCATCGAGGAGGGGCGGCATGAATACATCAGCTGTCTTTTCGACGAATTCGGCATTCATGGAGGTATCCTCATCTTCCGGTCAAACGGTATATTTACATCTCCGAAAGCCACGTTGTATATGCATGATAAAAATCAAATATATGCGGAGGATCCCCCGGAATGAAATGAATACGATGTGCATCAGGAAGATATGATGCAATTTCCCCGGCTCTATCTCCCATAAGCCAGACATCTGGTGTTTCAATAACGGGAAGTGAATCGCAATGGAATGATCCGATAAGAACGGTACTCGGTATTCCGTTATCAAAAAAGCCTTCTTTTTCAAGTCTATCGACCGCGTGCCGAAGTGAGGATCTGATTCCCGAATCAGCTCCTCCTTCGATAACCGTAATACCTTCATACACGGCAACAGATGAGAGAACCGCCGGCCTAAATCCACGTTTTATATCGGAGATCGATCCACCGAGAATTTTCATCTCATTCACACTGATCGATCCGAGCCCGCGTCTACTCGCCTCACGAAGATGAGTTATAGACTGAGGATCAAAGCCCATGACAGTAGTCGCAACCGCATCCGTGGCAACGGGATTCGCGCCCGCGATGACCGTATTCATTCCCGGTACGAGCTTCCCATACAGGGGGGCTTGCCCTTCCAATGCTTGAATACCATCAACCACCGTAATGTCCGGTGGTCGTGCGCTGAGTATATCAACGAGTTTCATTTCCACATCGTCGCGGTGAAAAATCATACGATCATCATCACAAACCAATCCATGAAGATTCTTGATACCGAGAGATACACCGGTGAGTATATGTGTTTTCATTTTTGGAATATTAATGAAAACATCCGCATTCCGTAGAACGCCGGGAAGTGAAATATCCCTCATAAAAACATTGTCCGAAACATGAACCACATACCTGTCCGGATCATCGAATGGAACAAACCTTCCGCCATATGCATTGATGACTTCTTCACAATCCCATGCCGTATATGCTGTTTTCGAAGCAAGTCCCCATCCGGGATCATCACCCACCAAAACATCATCCGCCTCTCCGTCGCGGCAGATCGCACATACGGCCGCAACCACACGGGGATCGGTTGTCACTCCGGGACCATACTCTCTGCCGGGGCGTACAAGATTCGGTTTAATTACAATCCGCTTTCCCTTTAAGGATTGTATCGAAATGCCGATAGCGCCGAATGCGTCGACTAAAACTTCGATGATTTGTTTGATTGAACTATCGGTGAAATCGTACGGGGATTCATGAAAATCCCTTCGTGTAATAAAAATCGGGGATCGTATCATTGTATTCCAACTTCCACGTGTATCGGTGTATCTCCCGCAATCCTTCAGTATTTACCCGCAAAATTCCGGAAAAGCCGAAGTATGTGCAAGGAAATCCTCAGCTGAATATGAGGTTCCGATCACTTTTTGCAGCACAATCCGATCATGCTCTTTCCGTAATGATTAATCAGCGATACGTTCGCATCACTCTGCAGTTATCAATTCGTCAATCAATCTTCATCGTAATCAGGTATGTACTCCCCTTGCCTGTCAGGTATACCGGTTCTATTTTACCTGCCCTTCACTATCAACCAAACGCTTTGCGTCACGTTATGTAACCCCGACTGAAAGATGGGGGGAGAAATATGCCTGTCGATAAGGTGATTACGCTCGATCGATTCATCATCGAACAAGAACAGTTATTTCCCGAAGCAACCGGTCGTCTATCCAATATTCTTTACGATATTACCATTGCGGCCAAAATAGTAGGCTGGCAGGTGAGACGAGCGGGTATAGTTGACATTCTTGGACGTGCTCAAAAAACAAATGTTTACGGTGAGGATGTAACGAAACTGGATATGTATGCCAACAGCGTTTTCGTTCATGCCACGAATCACTCGGGAAATATCTGTATCCTGGCCAGCGAGGAAGCTCCGGATTGTATCGAGATTCCTCCGGAGTATCCAAGCGGGCACTACGCCCTGCTCATGGATCCACTCGACGGATCATCCAACATCGATGTGAACGTTTCAATCGGTACGATTTTCTCCATACATAGAAAGATCAGTAAGGGTGAGCGGGGCAGTGTGGAAGATTGTCTCCAATTGGGCAGCAAACAGGTGGCCGCAGGATATATTATTTATGGATCCAGTACAATGCTTGTCTACACGACCGGATCGGGTGTTCACGGTTTTACACTTGATCCGTCCATCGGCGAATTCGTTCTAAGTCATCAGGATATCAAAATACCCGAACGCGCTTCCATCATCAGCGTAAACGAGAGCAACTTTCATAAATGGTCCGAGGAGATAAAAGACTACAGAAGGCACCTCAGAGGACGTCCGCTGACCAGCCGGTATATCGGTTCTCTCGTTGCTGATTTTCACCGCAATCTACTCCGTGGCGGCATATTCATGTATCCCCCGGATAAGAACAAACCCGAAGGAAAACTCCGTCTTCTCTATGAGGCTGCACCATTGGCCTTCGTAGCGGAACAGGCAGGGGGCTACGCAAGTGACGGCACGCGGAGAATTCTTGATATTCAGCCCGAGCATCTTCATCAACGGGTTCCTCTATACATCGGAAGCCCATATGATGTCCGTGAGGCCGAAGCGTGGATTAGCGGACGGAAGCGTCCTGATTTAGATTAATTTGTTTATTTTTCGCTAGAATTGTATCAAAACCGGACAATGTCTGGTTTGGGGTTTGTATATCATGCGTGTTGACCAATTTCTGAAACTCGAAGGCATCATCCCGGATCTTTTCGTTTCATCGAAGGATAAGGCGGTTCATGAACTCATCCATGCCATGGCTGAGCTGGGTTACCTGTGTGATGAAACTCAGGCAGAAACGGATATTGCATCGAGGGAGCAAAAACTGACAACCGGTATCGGCAGAGGAATCGCGGTCCCTCATGCACGAACAACCGCGACGGATCGCCTTCGTGTCGTATTCGGGCGGCATAAAGAAGGTATCGACTGGGGTGCTCTCGATGGAGCACCCGTTCATTTCATAGTCCTCATGGTTTCGCCACCTGACGCACCGGGTCCTCATCTTCAGTTTCTTGCGGAAATGGTCCGCCTGCTCAATGCTGAAGACATTCAGGAGAAACTCCTGAACGCGTCCACGGCGCGGGGAATCCTCCGGATTCTGACGCCGAAGAAATCCATACGACGCTGATGATCCGAATCATCGCCGCGTTCTGTATCATCGTTTTTTCCGTAACCTCTGCTGCGGCCGAAACAGCGGATCAGACAACGGAATCAGATCTCGCGCATAAAATGGTTCTCCTCGTCCTGCAGTTATCAGTAATAATATTCCTCTCTCGATTCGTTGGCGTTCTCGTCGAGCGCCATCTCAGGCAACCCGCGGTTCTGGGCGAACTTGCGGTTGGATGCGTACTCGGACCCTATGCTTTGGGATCACTTCCCATACCGGGATTAGGTCCATTATTTCCAAAACCGCCGGGTGATCTCGGTTTACCGATATCCCCTGAATTGTACGGTATAGCTACGCTTGCTTCAATCGTACTGCTGTTTCTCGCGGGACTCGAAACGGATCTGGCTACGTTCATCAAATATTCCGTGGCGGGTTCCGTCGTTGGAATCGGAGGTGTCGTCGTATCCTTCATCGCCGGTGCGGGTATGACCGTTATGTTCGGATTCGCCGAATCCTTTTTAGATCCTCTCGCACTATTCATGGGCACCATAAGCACGGCAACATCGGTAGGAATCACCGCTCGTATTCTTTCGGAGAGACGTAAAATCGACTCACCAGAAGGAGTCTCGATTCTTGCAGGAGCGGTAATCGATGATGTTCTCGGTATCATCGTACTGGCCGTTGTTGTCGGTATATCACGGGTACAGATGCAGGGTGGGCATGTTCATTGGGGTCGAATTGGTATCATCGCAGCCAAAGCATTCGGTTTCTGGTTCGTCGCCACGGCTCTCGGGCTTGCCCTGGCCAGAAAAATATCCGGCGTACTCAAATGGTTCCAGTCACGGGAAACCATGGGGGCCGTCGCCCTCGGTTTTGCACTGCTGCTGAGCGGGCTGGCGGAAGAAGCAGGTCTCGCAATGATCATCGGCGCCTATGTAATGGGCTTATCGCTTTCCCGCGTCGATGTGGCACATGAGCTTCGATCCCGTCTCTCACCTGTGTACAACCTTCTCGTACCGATTTTTTTCTGCGTCATGGGTATGCTCGTTAATTTCGCCGCAATGAAGGGTGTTGTGCTTTTTGGTATCGCCTTTGCACTGGTTGCTGCCGCCGCTAAAATCATGGGATGTGGTTTTTCAGCGTTATTCGTCGGTTTTAACCTGCGTGGTGCGCTTCGTATCGGAGCGGGTATGCTGCCACGAGGCGAAGTAACACTTATCGTTGCAGGCGTGGGACTATCGTCGGGTATTCTGTCCCAGGACATGTTCGGCGTCGTGATACTGACACTCCTTCTGGCAACCCTATCGGCCCCTCCCCTTCTTGTTAAAGCACTGGAAGGTGGATCGGGGTTGCGTGGTCATAAAGATGAGGATGATGAATTGGACGAAGAACCAATCATCATACCACTCCCAAATCAGGAATTGGCTGATTTCATGCTTTCTCGGATACTCTCATCATTTCGAAGGGAAGATTTCTTTGTTCATAGTGTAGATACGTCTTCGAGTCTCTACTATGTGCGGAAGGAAGACATATCTATCACAATCCGTCGTGTTGGAAAAGATATCCGTTTTACCAGCCGCAGTGAGGATCGCGACCTGATCAGACTATTCGTATTCGAGGAGATCGCCACGCTTCAGGAGCTCTTATCCGCACTCAAAGAAGTTGAATCGCTAAAGAGTCTCAGCGCTCAGCTGCTTCTTCACTAACCGGTATTTCATACCGACTATCTACTACAACCACGGAACTGCATGCGCTATCATCTTAAGCTGTCACCTGTCAGCATTTCGGTCATCTCAAGGATTTCGTCTATCAGCTTCGGAAAAAATAAAATCCTCCCCGGTCCTCCTTTTCGAAAGGAGGAGGCAAGAATAGGAGACTTCACTCGTACGCCTTGATATCACACGTATCTCCGTGCTTTCGCCACCAAACCTGGTGAGAAATCAGGGCTATAAAACGGGAAATCGGGTAGAGTAGTCATGAATAGTTTTCAGTCGGTCTTCGGCTGACAGTTCCGGAATCAGATGCAATCTCCCAGATCCCCTATTCACGAATCACGAACAACGAACTACGATTCTGCAATTCATCGATCGGCATTCATCATTCAGTATTTCTACTAGTCACGGCGAAGCCGGAGCAGGTGAAAATCCCTCAGATCAGGAAATCAGGGGAGTTCGCAGATATAGATACGATCGAAATGGATGGCGTCAGTTCCACGGGCTGTCAATCCGACGGCTGCAAAATTACTGATGGAGAGTGTTGTGGTGAATTGGATCTCCTCCACACCGTTCACTATTGCGCTTATTCCTGTGGTGCTTATCGAAAACCCGATTGAGTTCCACGAGTTTTCAAAGAATACCGAAGCTGATCCTTCATCGCCGAACGTAAACCAGTTCCCGTCAATATCCATGGCAATGAATCGTATGGTCCCGGATGGTCCTGTTGATGCACCGATTCGAATACATTCATTCTCCTCAATGGAGACGGTTTCGCCTTCCTGCAACCGAATACAAATACCACACATCCGTCCCTGACCCGATCCCGCATTACCCATAAATCGAAGATCGGTCTGAATCCATACGTCAGTTTCCGTTTGTAGAGCATATTGAGACCATGCGGTCAACTGGGGAGGAATATCCATAACGATATACCGACCATCCTGTACGGTCCAAATTCCCGCAAGAGGAACTGAACTCCACCCAGATGCATCCCCGTCATTGAACGTCTCGGAAAAGATCGGATTCGAGCATCCCGGCACACCGACATCGATAGTAACAGGAAAAGAAAGATCCCCGCCGTTGGAGAAAATCTGTATATCCGTTTCATACATTCCGGGCGTTAAATCGATCCGGGACGCGTGGACTTCCACGATCTCCTGCTCAGTACCGGGTAATAGTCCGGAATCGGGTTCGACACTCAACCAATCGACATCCCACTGCGCCGACCATCCCAGTCGACCGGTTCCACTATTCCTCACCATGAATGTGGCGGAATCGGTGTCCGCCTGCATATGAATCTGTCGAGGCGATATCTGAAGTACCGGTGTACCGGGGATATGGACGTTAACGGCACAGTGAATATTCTGAGCTCCGGCAGTGAATATGATAGCGGTATCGGTGAATCCAGAGGGTAATTGAAGCGGATCGACACATATTTCCACCTCCGCTTCTTGCCCGGCACCCAATGATCCCTCAGACGGATCCAGCGACAACCAGGGCACATCCCATTCCGCACTCCACTGAAGAGTACCGTATCCGGAATTTTTCACCGCAATGGTGGATGTGAATTCCGGTGCGCCTATGCGGATCGAATCCGGATCTACTATAAAACCAATGTTTTCGAGCCCTTCGGCAGCAACGATCACCTCGAAAGATCCATCGCAGCACTCGAACTCCAGGGTATCGTAATTAATTCCCGGTTCAAGTTGGGTGGTATCCGCTTTCACCAGGATTATTTCATGACCCGATTCGAGAATCGTACCCGACTCAGGAGATATCTCCAGCCACATTCCCTGGGATAGGGAAGCCGACCACACGAGATCCCCGCATGCACCGTTGTAGATCCCGATGGTATCCGCAAATGTCGGTGCATGGAGTTCCAGGGATTCCGGTAGAGCGTATAACAATGTGGGATCAATTGTGATGTCATATAGTACCGTTTCCGCATAACCGCGGGAACTGAAATTCACGGCACCCAACACCTGTCCCGGATTCCATCCTGATCTAGATTCCACCGAAACGGTCACATCCACTGGTGAACGCCCGAGAAATCCGCCCGTGGGCGATATTGACACCCGCTCATCATCGCTGATAGCCGACCAGGACAGTGAACCTCCGATGAGGTTTTCCAGCGTAACGACCCGCTGCGAAACCGAGCACGGGTATGAAATCTCTTCCGAATCCGCTGTAAATATCTGAGTAAGGGTAGAAAACGAATGAAGGGAGGAGACATTCTCGTCGATCCCATCATCCGCCGTTACATTCCAGAAATACTGTACACCGGCTTCAACAGGACCGATACTCAATGAATCCATGGTCGTTTGTACGAACCCAATACCGTCACGGTTCTCAATTATCGCTACGCTGTCCGGATCGTAGCGAACCGTGTAAAACAATGAATCATTATCTTCATCGAAGCATTGCCAGGTTAGTTGAGGAAGGAGTGTCTGAATGACAATCCCCGAAGGTGCCAGCTGCGTCGGCGGGGCGGGAGCGCGATTCAATATCATAATTTCTTTTTCAATGGAACTGCTGTCTCCGGATTGATTCCTGACGTCCACCGACACGAGATTGGATCCCTTTGACTCCAGCGAGAATTGGACGGTGGCATCATTCGACCATGAACGGATTTCAGTATCATTCACATTGAAACGGAACTCCAAATCGCCTTCGGAATAATAGAGATCAATCGTTCCGGATGCATCAGCTATGATATTCGAGTCAACGTATGTGGATTCCGGTGATATTTCCAACGATGCCCTGATTGCCTCCTGGATACGAAACATGGCAATCACGGCTTCCGTCGTACCTCCTGCTTCAATATCGACCGTATCAGCACCCGACCACAGATTGATTGTTAATTCGTCCTGATGCCATGCACGTGCGGATGCGATCCTGTTCAGTCCCGCGGGAATCCCGTCAATGCGACCGGAAGCCGTCCCATTTGAAACAGGGAAGACGCTCCGGATCGCGCTCATATCTGAGGCCTCTACCGTAATCTCAAGAGAGTCAACCGTCACCGCCCCGGGAACGCCATGATTATCGGCGATCGTTTGTTTCATATGGGAAAATGTGACGCCGACTTGAAGTTGCCCTGTACGTGAATGTGTAGCCACGGGTTCTTCGCCGCAGCCCGATAGGCAGATCAATACACACGGTAACAGGTAGCGGGAGCCCCGCCGGAATATACCATACATTTCGAGCAAACGGAATGATGGTGGCAGGCAAGAATGATGAGACATTTTCATGTCATGTATCGACCGAGTCGATATCAGGGAAATTCTATATCAAAAAGCAATGTACCGGTGGTTTCTTCCGCGGATTCATCACCTCCTGATGCGGCTACTACGGCTACGGCACCCACTGCGGCAGCTCCGAGACCGACCCACAACCATGGGAAACCACCTTTTTCATCATCTGTGATGAGGGGTGGTTGTTCGAATGCTTCCGCTTCATCAGCGGTAACTGTTTCTGTATCGATCGTCTCGGGTTCGACTTCCGGTTTAGGTGCAAGAGCAGGTTCGAGTATTTTCTCTTCGGGTTCCTCCTCAGCAACCACCTGATCAACCCAGCGGGAGAACACCCAGACCTCTCTCCCTTCCGCATCCAGTATACGTAACCAGCGACCCTGTTCTTCAAGGACGGTAACACGATCCCCGGTCTTCAAACGACCGATTTTATCGAATTCAACACCGGGTCCCGATCGAGTTGTAACTCCATCGCCTGTTATGATGCCGTTGATTTGTTGAGCAAAGACGCGATAACTCGGTCCGAGAAATATCGTAAAACATATAACGAGACTGAGAAACCGTAGCAGAGCATTAGAATGCGTTTTCATGATTTATCTCTCCAGTATACATGACATATACAAAATGTGCGGTATACAGTCTGCAGTCTTCTATCTTACGCTAACAAGCCACACGTTTACCCTCCTTATGTCAAGGATGACCGCGCAAGGGTGATCCTACGCAACAGTCATCATCGTTCCCGGGTATGAATAGCCGGATCACAACATTGACAAAACCGTCCATTTCTATTAATTTGTAGATTGGTTGGCCTTCGTGGCAAATTCAAGAAATTAGTATGAAAGTATGACATATATGTACATAGCCCGCATAGGCATATACGCTCTTTTACTGCAGCATAATCGTCACGGTTCACGCCCGTTATCGATGCAGTAGATTCTGACAGTCCCTGTACCTGGAAACAGGGACTCCGTGTGTCGATTTGAAACCGGCACCG